>ERZ779671.582-NODE-582-length-18127-cov-4.686034_pt1 | contig 18127 bp, 15 predicted proteins | sample MGYA00511074_ERZ779671 | MGnify/ENA primary metagenome ERZ779671 (study PRJEB29588, sample SAMEA2158454) | human gut metagenome | biome: human gut; feature: human-associated habitat; material: faeces | place: Denmark | collected 2008/2010 ... | reverse complement strand
TAGCGGTTGCGGGCTTGTGATTCTCCGGCGAAGGCTTTCAGCAGGTTTTGTTCGGTTTTTGTTCCTTGAATAGATTTCATAATCGCATGTTGTTTTTGTACAGTAAAAACAGTATGCGATGAAAAAGGTTCAAAAAAAGAGCCGCATTTTGTCGTGCGGCTCTTCTATTGTCGTGTAGACAATCTTTATTTCATTTGCGGGGTATTATCGGTGTGGGGATAATCTATCGTGTAGTGAAGTCCCCGGCTTTCTTTTCGGTCCATAGCTTGTCGCATGACAAGATATCCGGTGTTGATCATGTTCCTCAATTCGCATATCTCTTTGGAGGCTTTACTGCGTTTGAAGAGGCTTTCTGTCTCTTCGTACAGAATATCCAGGCGGTTCCAGGCACGAGTCAGGCGGGTATTACTGCGGACGATGCCGACATAAGATTCCATGATCTGGTTCACTTCTTTCATGCTTTGGGTGATCAGTACGCGTTCTTCGGTGGAAATCGTACCTTCATCGTTCCATTCGGGGATGTCGGTATTGAAATCGTAACGTTCGAGGACGCTTAGGATATGTTTAGCTGCTGCATCCGCATATACGACTGCTTCGATCAACGAGTTGGAAGCCAGGCGATTTCCACCGTGCAACCCTGTGCAGGAACATTCGCCGATGGCATAGAGACGACGGATGCTGGATTGCCCGTTCAGATCGACACTAATACCGCCGCACAGATAATGGGCTGCTGGAGCTACCGGGATATAATCCTTCGTGATGTCGATGCCGATGCTGAGGCATTTTTTATAGATATTGGGGAAATGTTTCTTCGTCTCTTCCGGATCTTTGTGCGTCACGTCCAAATAGACATGGTCTTCACCCCGTTGTTTCATCTCGCTATCGATCGCACGGGCTACGATATCACGGGGAGCCAAGGAAAGACGGGGATCATATTTATGCATGAACTCCTCTCCGCCAAGGTTTCTCAATACAGCTCCATATCCGCGCATCGCCTCGGTGATGAGGAAAGAGGGACGGTCGCCCGGATGATACAAGGCGGTCGGGTGGAACTGGATGAACTCCATGTTTTTGACAGCTCCTTTCGCGCGATACACCATTGCGATACCGTCGCCCGTAGCGATCAGCGGGTTGGTTGTGTTGCGGTAAACGGCTTCGCAACCGCCCGTTGCCATGATGGTGACTTTGGAAAGGAAGGTATCCACCTCGCCCGTCGCTTCGTTCAGCACATAGGCACCGTAGCACTTGATGCCGGGGGTGTGGCGGGTAACGATGATTCCCTGGTGATGCTGGGTAATGATTTCCACAGCGTAATGGTCGGTCAGTACGGTGATGTTGGGGTGTTGCTTCACAGCTTCAATGAGGCTGGTCTGTATCTCTGCACCCGTATTGTCCTTATGGTGGAGGATGCGGAATTCGGAGTGGCCGCCTTCTTTGTGCAGGTCAAACTCTCCGTCCTCCTTTTTGTCGAAGTTCACTCCCCATTTGATAAGCTCCTTGATTTGTTCGGGGGCATTGCGCACCACCTTCTCTACGGCTTCACGGTCGCTTATCCAGTCACCCGCAATCATGGTATCTTCGATATGCTTTTCAAAATTGTCTACGGCCAGATTGGTGACAGAGGCGATACCTCCTTGTGCAAAATAAGTGTTTGCCTCTTCCAAACCTGCCTTACAGATGAGGGCTACTGTTCCTTTATGCGCTACTTTCAGCGCAAAACTCATACCGGCAAGTCCGGAGCCGATAACGAGAAAATCGAACTTTCTTACCATAGGTTTTGTGTATTAAACGCTGCAAAGATAGTGTAAACCAAACGTAGAGCAAAATAAGCGGGCTTATTTTTATTTGTTATGTAAGGTATTGTTTCAATACTTCATCCAGGGATTTTTCTTTGGGCAATTCCATGTTCTTGCGCATGCGCGAACGGACTACGTTTACACTATTCCGGTTGATTCCCATGATAAGGGCTATTTCGTCGGTACTTTGGTTCATGCAGATGAGCATGGCCAGCAATTCTTCGTTGCGGGTCAGTTGAGGATAACTTTCGCGGAGCTTGGGCAGATAAGAAGGATGTATGGTGGCAAACGACCGGCGGAATGTGTTCTCATCTTCCCTGCTGAGCAGGCTTTGCACGGTGAGCTGGCGAATGGAGTTGAGGTTATTGGTAGCCATGGCCCGTTCTATTTCTTCCGTCAGTTGTTCGTTGCGGCGGTTCAGGTCTTGCTGCCGGGTAATGAGGGTCTGTATTTCCCGTTTGTTGTTTTCTATAAGCTGGTGGTTGGCCTTCCTTCGGATGATGAAATAGGCTGTAGTGGTGATAAGTAGCAACAGTAATGTAATGGAGATGCAGATGTTGTAGAACAACTGCTGTTGCTGCCATTGCACTTGTGCCGAGAGCAGTTTGTTTTCTTTCTCTTTTTGGTTGGCATCAAACCGGATGTTGGCTGCTGCCACAGCACGTTTCTTTTCGTTATTGTCCAGAGAATCGGCAAACTGTCGGTTACGGATGTAGCAACGAGCAAAATCGTCGTTCATGCCTTTGGCCAGATAGTAATCCATTAATATCTCGTTGGCATCGCGGCCTTCCATGAACTTCATGTTGATGAGGTCTTGTGCAGCCCGGTCTATCAGGTGTATGCCGTTTTGCTCCTTCCCGGTTTGCAGTAAGGCCCGGCCTAGGTGGAGGTTGAGTTGGTATTTGGCCCATTGGGGCATCCGCACGGTATCGGGACAGATGCTAAGGGCAAGTTGCAGTGCTTTTTCCAAAGAGTCGGGATAGTCCAGATAACTGTTTACCGTTTCTACTTTGTTTACGAATACGCCCTTAAAGCTGTTTTGTATCATTGACAACTTTTCTCCCAGCCTGAGGTAGTGGAATACAGAGTCCTTTTGATTCATGTTACGAAAGATCTGGGCACGGTAGCGGTACAAGTCTCCCAGTCCGAAGCTGTCTTTCAGCATGGAGTAGTATTGGGCTTTTTTGTTCATTTCCAGGGCCTGGTCGTACATACCCAGTTCGGCGTAGAGATTAGCTTGTTCTCCGTAGGCAATCACTACATTTCCAGGTGCTATGCTGTCGTTGTAAGTGGCTATGGCTTCTTGGTTAGTGGCTATAGCTTTCTCGTATTCGCCACTGAGGTGGTAATAGATGCCCAACCGTGACATTATCCGCAGCATGTTCGGGAAGTTTCCGCCTTTCCGGTAGACATCTATTGCTTTTTCCAAGATTTGGATGGCTTTGGGTAGATTGTTTCCGGAGTACATGTAGACACCGCTTATGATTTCTGCCTGCCGGATAAAGTCATTGGCACTGGTACAGACCGGTAACTGGAGGTAGTCTTCTGCCAGTCGGACAGCTTCCGGGTTATTGCCATACAGTTGGTTCAGTCCGGCCTTGAAGCTCAGCAGTTCGTGCGGGCAATGTTCGCGGATGAGGGGATGGTTCCCAATGCTGTCCATATAGTCGATGCCGTCTTTGTATTGTTTGGTGTTTATGTAATTGTTCCCGCAGGCATTAAATATCTTGCGGGCATAGTAAATCAGGGTATCTGTAGTTCCGTTTTTTTCTGCCGATTCCAGGATTTCGGGCAAGGTCTGTTTGGCAAGATCCAACGTTTGTCGCGCTTTGTTTTCGAGTAGTAAGGCATTGATTTGTTGAAGGACATTGTTCCAATGCCTCATTTCGTCTTGTTCCGAAGAGGTGGAGCGGTTGGTGCAGGCTACAGCTACGAGAATCAGAAGTAAAAATGAAAGTTTTTTGGCATTCATATTTTGTGGACTGTTTGTTTTGTAAGGCAAAGATATAATTTCTTAATTTAAAATTTACAACAATGGACTTGTTTTTTGTTTCTTGTTAATTATTTGATAATAAATATAATATGAAATTGTATATCAGATTGTATATCGTATTCTTATGGTTAGGTTGTGCATATTTTGCAAATTTGTATCAAAACGATTGTAAATATGTATAATGGTGAAATAAGATACAATGAAAACAAAGAAAACAGTGACACCTTTTAATATGCAGGAGATTGCCAGAGCTTTGCGCGAAATGATTTCGGAAGATTCTCCCAATGCTTCGGAGGCTTTGTTGTCCGGAACTCGTGAGGCTGTATTCCGTGAAATCTTTATTTTTCATTATCCTTCTTTTTTAGAGAAACTTTATCAGTCTATTCCGGAGGTGGATAAGGATGAAGAACTGATATGTATGCTGGTAGCTCTTGGACAGTCTGTAAAGGAGATTGCAGAACTGATTTATTTTTCGCCGGAACGGGTAGAATTGTTATGTGCTTCGGTCTGCCGCAAGCTGAATGTGATGGAAGTTCGAGAAATGGAGATGCTGATGAAGAAGTTGTTATCATAAAAATACGTACCTTAGCGGCAAAAATCAGATAAAATGAATCGAATCTTTCATGCGCGCATTGCTATGGGGCAGTATCTGTTCCTCATCCTGATAGGTATTCTCGCCGTCTATATGCTTTGGTACAAGTCTCCGTTTCCGGCTGCTATTTTCATGCTTTGGCTGGTGGTTATTATCGAGAAGCTGATTCATACCACCTATACCGTAACGCCCGACGGGAAGTTGGTGCTGTCCTTCGGCCGTTTCTCCCGGAGTAAGGAAATTCTGATGAAAGACATCACTTCTGTGGAGCGTGCTTCTTCCATGCAGGTAGGGCGGTTTGCGGTGATGCGCTATGTGCTCGTGAAATATGGCGAGGGCAAGTGTGCAGTGCTTCTTCCCGTCAAGGAGGAGGAGTTTATCCGGTTACTGGAGGAACGGAGAGGGTGAGCAATAGGGTGTGCCCACGTATGCGATTCCGTTTTAATCTGCCGTTATCGGTTCCATGGTAATGTCTCCTGTGTAGCTTTCCGGAGTTGTTTGTATGAACTTTCCCTTTATCTGTTTTTCCGTTTTTGTATATTCACCTACGAATGTCAGCGTATAGGTAGCTACAAGCTTGCTGTAGTGTAGTGTTCCTTTTATGATGAGCCGACAGTGAGGTGGTATGCTGATGGTGGAAGTACTGCTGTTTGGACCTTTGGCTTTTGTTGTTTCGCTGCCATATTTTATTGTTGTCCCGCTTAACGATAGTTCATCTCCAAACATGTAAGGGGCATTGACGAATATGTCTTCTTCCCCCATCCATGCAAATGCTCCGGGGTCGTTGCTTTGGAAGGTGGTTTCCTGCCATGTGTCTTCAAAGGGGGAGTTTGTGGTGGTAATACTGCTGTTCAAATTGTTTTCCATGATGAAAGGCGGGAGTTCTACATCATAGGTACTGAATCCATCCCCTTCTTCTTCAAAAGAGTATTGAATATCTTTGAACAGATATTTTTCAGCATCTTTAATTTCGTCTTTATCATAACAGCCGGTCGTGCAGACAATCAATATGGCGGACAATACGAGGTGGAATAGTTTCTGTTGTTTCATAGCCTTTACTTTTTTGTGAGGATGTACGTACAAAGATAAGTTTATTTTTTTGAAACTATTCATAGTGAGCACTTTATTTTCCTGATAATATAGTCTTTCCGTAGAGGCAGATTGTTTTTGAATCATAAATAAAGCTTAATTTTAGCTCTTCTGTTTGCAGTTTTTTGGATGTGGCAGCGTCCATTATGTAAAAAAGAAACGGATATGAACTTGAATTGTGCCATTTTGCATGCGGACCCGGAGATTGCCGGAAGATTGGAAGAGTATATCGGCAAAGTTCCTTTTCTCTCTTTGCACGGAAAGTACGGCAATCCTCTTGAAGCGCTGAAGGATTATTATGAGACAAAAGTGGAAGTTTATTTTGTCGGCATCTATCCGGTGGAAGAAGGTGAAATCAACGGAATGGATTTTTGCAGGCTCTTGTCCTCGTCCACTCGTGTCATTTTCATTACAGACACCGACCGCTATGCTGCCGAATGTTTCCGTCTGGATGCGTTGGACTATCTGATGGACGGGCTCAATTTCTCCACGTTTTTCCAGTCTGTCAGCAAAGCGGCACGCTGGTTCTCTTTGCAGGATGCAGGTACGTCCGCCCCCAAGCAAAGGCAAGGTCCGGAAGAGGTTCCGAAGGTGATTTACATGCGGTGTGACAACCGCATCATGCGGCTCGACCTGGAACGGATAAACTATATAGAAGGTATGGGCGATTATGTGAAGATTTTCTGTAAAGATGCCCCTAAGCCTATCTTGAGCTTGTGTAGCATGAAGTATATGGAAGAAAAACTTCCGGCCGATGAATTTATCCGCGTACACCGTTCTTTTATTGTCCGCATGGACTGCATCAGCGCCATCGGGCGCAGCACATTGCTCATCGAGCAGAAGGATGTCCCCATTGGCGATGCTTACCGCGAAAGGGTGAAAGGGTATGTGTCCAGGCTGGCAGTGTTGTAATACCCTGTTTTCAGATACTATATACTTTGTTTGTTGGATCTATAGTTCCAGCGTGCTGCATCTATATATGCAACGCGTTGCATATATAGATCCAACAAATGATAATCATTCGGTGTAAAATCCGTGTAATCTGTGGTGAACCGGAACCTTGTATTACTTTAGTTTTGCTCTCGAAATCCTTTCCCCGAACGTCAAGTTCAGATTCAGGCTGAACCGGCTTTCCTGCATCAGATTGCTGCGTGTGTTCAGCTGTTTCCGCCAGGTGGCGCCCAGCGAAAGATAGGAGTATCGGATGGGGAAACTCGCCCCTACACTGGCTTCCAGATACTGCATCTTCCCGCCTTTCAGATTGATATAGGAGTTGCCGAAACCTATTCCGCCCATCAGCTCGGTGGAACGTGCCAGACGTGGCTTGGTAATGTAGCTGCCTCCCAGGTTCACTTTGTGCTGGTTCTCGTATTTCATGGAAGTGTAGGAGGAGGAGTTGCGGCTCCAGTCCAGGTAGTTGTAGTCGGCGGTCAGCACCCAGCGTTCGGTGGTTATGCTGAGGCCGGTGCCGAGGTGCATGGGCAGATATTGTGTACGGCTGTGGTATCCTTTATCGAGGTTCTCGCTGGTAGATGAGTTGCTGTAAGTCAGTGTATTGTCGTGGCTGATGGGAAGGGAGGGAGCAAATACCAGCCCTGCCGCCCACTTCCGTTGTCCGGTCGCACCCCATTCGTAATGTATGCCGAAGTCCGCATAAAAGGCCCGTTTGGAGGATTCGTACTTTACGACGGCGCTTTCCTGCGTTTCGCTCTGTGTCATTGTGCCCACTATCATCCCCAGGTTGATGCCGACCGACAGTTGCCTGCTCAGTGCAAAGGCATTGGTGACGTAGCACCGGTATAGTCCGCCCGTACCCTCAAAGAGCGAGTAGGTGTAGTTGCCGGGCATTCCCTCTATCTCTTCTTCGGTCTGGATGACATAGCCCACACTGCTGTATGGTGCTGCACCTACAAGGGCATACCAGCGCGGCAGGACACGGAAGCTCATGCTGATGCGGTTGGGATTGCCGGTGAAGTTGGAGCTGTGTTCGCTCAGGAAGGAGTAGCGGGCATACGAGGCCGACGCACCCACATCGAACGTGAAGCAGGCGGTGTCCATGCGGGTGATGGCTGCGGGATTCAGCGTGTTCAGAAATCCGGTACGGTTCAGGGCGATGCCGACGTTGCCCATGCCGGCATAACGTCCGCCGTCGCCGGCACTCAGTTCGCCCACTCCGTACATGGAGGTAGGCAGGTTGGTGGTGTTCTGGGCCACGGCGGTGAGGCTTGCCGTACACAGACTGCACAGCAGCAGGGGAATCCGGTAATGGCGTTTCATTGCTCGTTGTATATTTTGAATCTTACGTCTAATCTGCATTGTCTCTCTTGTTCGGGGTCGTTGGTGAAGATGACCTGGTTGAAGGTGGTGGTGCTTTCTTCGTCTGTCAGACTCATCAGCAGTTTCTGCCGCTTGATGCCCGAAGTGCCGTAGTTGTTGCGGATGAATTCGGTGAGGTCGAAGGAGTAGTAGGTCTCTTTCCCGTACATCTCGTCGATGGTCAGGTCGCCGGTCTGTACGGTTACGCCGTCACTGCCGTATACGTAGTCCTCCAGCACATTGTTCTCGTCCGTGATATAAAGGCGGATGTCATTGGGAAGCTGGCTCACTTCGTTGTAGCTCCGGGCCAGAGGATAGAGGTAGAGTGTGGCGCTCTCTATGGAGACTATCTGTCCGGCACTTCCGAGGCTGTTGAGGTAGGGGAATTCCAGTTGGTTGTAGTAACCCGTCAATCCCTGCATATAGGCCAGGCAACCCATGTCGCTGGAGTGGACGAGGTTCTCTATTCCGCTTTTCAGGGAAGCAAGGTGGGTGCCGGTGGGGTCGTGCCGGATACCGGTATAGGCATAGTCGGTGTTTACACTGAAAGTCAGCACTTGTCCGGTCCGCTGGTTGGAGACTTCCTGATAGTGGAGGTTGATGCTCATGGCAGAGTCGTTCACCATGAATCCGGTGATACACTGCCCGTCGTTTTCGGGAACAAAGACCAGTCCGGGGAATTTCTTCTTGAACTTGTCTTGGGTATCGAAGTAGTCGTCCTGGGCCACGAGGTCATTCAGCAGTTGTTGTCCCCATGAGTCGGGCAGGCGGACGCTTACTTCCTTCTTCCGCCCCGGGCAGGGGGTGAAGGTAAAGCTGAAGAGCGGGGCATCTTCCGTCGGGAGTACGGTGCTGTTGTAAAGGTCCTCGTCGTTGTCCAGCACGATAGGTTTTTTCAGCCGGTAGATGGAGATGCGCTGTTGCGTCAGGGTATCTCCCCAGAAATGGCCCGAAGGTATCATTCGCAGTACGAGGGAGTCGAGGGTATAGGTATAGTCTGTGTTGGGGGTGAAGTCGGACGTGGAGTATTCGGCATAGTAGGTGGCGGATACTTCTCCCCAGGCGCTGCTCCGGTAATGTCCTAGCTGGCAGATGCTGTCGCCCCGGGTCTCTATGGAGTCTAGCAGGATGGTGCTGATGTCTACCGAGCAGGTGTCTGCGTATACATTATAGAAGGAGCTTTCCACGAGGCTCTTTCCAAGCTGCGAGTTCTCGTCCTGGCAGGCGCAGAAGATAGCGAGGACTGCGAATAAGCTGTACAATGACTTCTTCATTTCTGTTCTTTTAGTTGGCGGCAAAGGAAAGGCAAAACTTTTATATCTTCCTACAAAAATCGGCGTTCGGACGGTTTTTATCGGTAAAGGCGTTTAACGGGAATTTCGGACTGTTCGTCGGTTATTTTTGTCGGTGTGGTTGCGGTGGTTTACTTTTGCGGACAGACAAAAAGGACCTCCCGCAGCTTCTTGTTTTGGAAAGTGGGAAGTATAAAGCTTAATCATTAAAAAAATAATAAACAATGAACAGACTATTGGTAGGAATAATGTTGCTGGCCATCGTGTGCATTGCCGGCAGTTGTACGGACGAGGATGAATACACTCAGGGGCAGTGGATGAAGAAAGCCAGCTATAACGGTGTGTACCGCGCTTATGCCTCCGGCTTCACCATCGGCAATTATGGATATTTGTGTGGCGGCTTCTACGGAGCGAACAAGGATTACCTGAACGACCTTTGGGAGTATGACATGAGCCGGAACAGCTGGACGCAGTGTGCCGACATGCCCGTTGCCGGGCGCAAGGCTGCTGTGGGCTTTGCCGTGAATGGCAAGGGATACATTACGACCGGTTCCGTGAAGGACGGCTCCTCGTCCTACTGTGTAGCAGATACCTGGGAGTATGACCCTGCCACGGATACCTGGACACGGAAAGACGACTTCAAAGGCGGAGTACGCGACGGTGCCCTGGCTTTCAGTATAGGCGGATATGGCTATGTCGGTACGGGCTGCAACAGCGACGCTACCGGCAGCGAGAGTGCCTACAAGATGGACTTCTACCGTTTCAACCCCAATGGCGCCGAAGGTTCGCAATGGGAAGCGGTGAGCGGGTATGGAGGCGAGAAGCGCTACTTCGGTACGGCATTCGTCATCGATGAGGTGGCCTACATCTGTTGCGGGCGAAACAACAGTACTGACCTGGTGGATTTCTGGAAGTTCGACGGAAGCAACTGGACCCAGTTGCGTGACATTGCCGATACGGACTCCGACAATGACTATGACGATGACTACGCCATCACACGGTCCGAAGCCGTATCCTTCGTCATCGGTGGAAGGGGATTTGTGGCTACGGGAATACGTAACAGCACTTCCTTGAGCAGCGACTACTGGCTGTACGACCCTGACAAGGACTTATGGTACGGCGATTCCGATGACGACTTTACCCCCATTACAGATGTACATAATTATCCTTCCGGTGCTTCTTCGCGCAGGGCTGCCGTTGGTTTCTCTACCGGCGAACGTGGTTTTGTGCTGACGGGAACAAGTGGTACCAGCTACTTTGATGATGTGTACGAACTTCTACCCGATGAGGAAGAGGAAGTCTGATTCGCCCCATAACTGAACGGAACTTATGAAGCTGATGTTTATGATGATAAAGATAGGTGTACCGGCTGTGATGGCGGTATGCCTTTCTTGCTGTTCGGGTCATACTGCCGGCGGTGGCAATGAGTTGAAATGCCGGGTGATGGAGGTGGAAGGCGGTTACGGCTACGTGGTGCTGCATGGAGCCGATACCCTGATATATCAACCTTTTATACCTGCTTTGAGCGGTCGCCTGCCATTTGCAACAAAGGTGGAAGCGCTGGCGGCCGGTCGGTTGGTATGCCGCAAGCTTGCCGATGGGCAAGCTCCGGCATTGAGCAGGGAGGAGGTGGAGTCTTGTCTGACAGACACCGGACTCTAATCTTCTAAAGAATCCTTTACTTCGTGATGTATTTCCGAGCAGTCATAAGGGTATCTCTGCATGAATTTACCCTTGAGTACCTTCTTTGTATCGCTACCGGGACGTGAAAGAGTGGCGGTGAATGTCACTTGAAGCCGTTTGTAGTAGATGGTTGAAGTGTATATGTTCCATTTCATACCTACTATGTCTACTTCAAAATGTTTATATCTCAATTCGTCTTCTTTGTAGTACTTGCCTTGGGCAAGGAAGAATAGCTGTTGTTGCCCCATCACCACCTTTCCGTCTTCTATACGGTCGGGCAGGTAGATGCTGCGTTTCTTCGGGTCTATCCAGTTGAAGACATCGTTGGAGTGGTCGTTGAGCAAGAATGCGTATTCTGTCCATTTGTTGATGAACGGATAATGGTCATGCTTTCCGGTTGTGTTGCCCATAGTTTCATCTTTATAGGTACTCTTGTCGGGTTCCGTCCCGGCTTCTTCCACCCCGTCATTATTTCCCACGCTGTATTCAATGGATTCTATCTGATAGAAATTCTCGCATGGCGCTTGCCGTATGGTGATTTGTTCTTTGTAGAAGCCCGTCTTCATCTCAAGGTTGAGGATAAGCCCGCGTTCTTCTCCGTCGAAATTATCTTCAGTCTTTAGTGTGAGCTGGGTTTCGTTCTCGCGGGTGAGGTCAAACCAGCGGAAGTGAAGGCTTCCCAAGCCTTCCAACTGTAAGGGGCGGTTGTTGGTGTCTACCATTGTGGTTCCGCCAAGGGTGGTGATGGAGGCAATGCGCCAGTTACTGCGTGTCAGGTCTATCTGCAGGGTGGAGGCATCGCCGTCCATGGTAGTTTCCTGCATGGGTGAGAGGCGAAGGTCATCGTCGTTGTTGCAAGCAGCCAGGCCGCAAAGAAAAAGAGCGAACAGAAGGATGGGTTGGAATAAGTCAGTCGTTTTCATGTTGGTTATTATTTGATTTATGTCCATTGGACGTGGCATTCTTTGTAAATGCTGCACGACAAAGATAATTATTTCCTCTTTACGCTGTATTCTCCGAAAGAAAGAAGTGTTCTTTTTTGTCGGATAATACGGGTTTTATTAACTTGCGCACAAATTATCGCTAATCATTAACCACTAACCATTAATTCCATGAAATACCAAGTTGCCATTATCGGTGGAGGTCCTGCGGGATATACTGCTGCCGAAGCTGCCGGAAAAGTAGGATTGAGTGTCGTACTATTTGAGAAGCAGAGTCTCGGTGGAGTGTGCCTGAATGAAGGGTGTATCCCTACCAAGACCTTGTTGTATTCGGCCAAGACCTATGACGGAGCCCGCCATGCTTCGAAGTATGCGGTCAGTGTGCCCGAAGTATCGTTTGATTTGCCCAAGATTATTGCCCGCAAGCAGAAGGTAGTACGCAAGCTGGTATTGGGAATCAAAGGAAAGCTGACTGCCCATGGTGTGACGATTGTCAGCGGAGAGGCCACAGTGACGGACAAGAATCATGTGGAGTGCGGCGGAGAAACCTACGAATGCGAGAACCTGCTGCTCTGCACCGGTTCCGAAACCTTTGTCCCTGCCATTCCCGGCATAGACAAGGTGCCTTACTGGACCCATCGTGATGCACTGGATAACAAGGAACTGCCCGCTTCGCTTGCCATCATCGGCGGCGGTGTCATCGGTATGGAGTTCGCTTCTTTCTTCAACAGCCTGGGAGTGCAGGTAACCGTCGTCGAGATGCTGGACGAGATACTGGGAGGCGGTATGGACCGAGAGCTGGCGGGTATGCTCCGTGCAGAGTACGCCAAGCGGGGAATCAAGTTCATGCTGAGTGCAAAAGTAGTGTCTGTCATGCCGGATACTGCCGAAGCTTCTTCCCTTATCCAGGTGAATTATGAAACAGCCGACGGTCCCGGTTCCGTCGTTGCCGAACGGCTTCTGATGAGTGTCGGGCGCCGTCCGGTAATGAAAGGCTTCGGATTGGAGAATCTGGGCTTGGAAAGAACGGAGCGCGGAAATGTCTTTGTCAACGGACAGATGCAGACTTCAGTTCCCGGAGTATATGCTTGCGGCGACTTGACGGGATATTCCTTGCTGGCGCATACAGCCGTCCGCGAGGCGGAAGTAGCCATACATTCCATCATTGGCCGGAAGGACACTATGAGTTATCGTGCCATCCCCGGCGTGGTGTATACCAATCCCGAAATAGCCGGTGTGGGCGAGACAGAAGAATCCCTGCAGAAGAGAGGCATTGCCTATCGTGCCGTAAAGCTGCCGATGGCCTATAGTGGCCGTTTCGTCGCCGAGAACGAAGGTGTGAACGGTGTCTGCAAGTTACTGTTGGGCAGTGACGATACCGTATTGGGGGCACATGGCTTGGGCAATCCCGCTTCAGAAATCATAACGTTGGCAGGCATGGCCATCGAGCTGAAACTTACTGCCGATGAATGGAAGAAGATTGTCTTTCCGCACCCCACGGTGGGAGAGATATTCAAGGAGGCATTGTAGAACCCATGACTATTGTTTCATATAAACATAAAAGATGAAAACCGTAAAGCTAATCACCTGCGACGATGCCTTCCAGGCACACGTCATTCAGGGTGCCTTGGAGAATGAGGGCATTGCGTCTGTTTTGCATAATGAAAACATGTCTTCCGTGATGCGCGGATATGTCCGTGATGTCACGGGAGTGGATATATTTGTCTATGAGGACGAATATGACAATGCCCTCCGTCTGCTTGAACGGAACCAGATGATTCCGGAACAGTTGAGGTACTGCCCCCATTGCGGTTCGGATGAGATTAAGTTTGTGCTGAAGAAGAGCCATCGGGTGCGTGCTGTGGTGGCTGCTGTTATTGCGGCATTGTCGGCCGCACCTCCGGGCACTGAGCATTGGGAGTATGTATGCAGGAAGTGCGGCACTCATTTTGAGAAGCCGGTGGCGAAAGGAACAGTTGAAGAATAATCAGGTGTTTATTCCTTTAACCGCTTTTCAATCCAGACCCGGTTTTTACGCCCCAATCGGCTTTCTGCAAAATCCAGGAAAGCCGATGTGTCTGTTATATGGGCTTGGATGACACCTGCCAGAAAGTTGAAGAAAGGTTCTTCACCCACCCGGACAAGCAGGTCGGCGAGTAGTACTGACCCTTTCCTATAGAGGGCAAGATGCGCTTCGCGGTCGTTGCGGTCAATACCCCAGATAGGACGGATATGGCGTGTTTCCTTACGATAGGCGTCGATGTAAGCGGCATAGGCTTTCTCGCCGCGGGCGTGGCGTATGTATTGCAAAGCACTGAATTCGGCAAAAGATTCGTTCAGCCAGTCGTGCCAAGATTCCACCGGAGCCTTGTTCCACCAGAAGTGGCCGATTTCGTGGGCGGTGTTCTTGAGTACATATTCATTGAATGTTCGGGAACTGAGCATAATGAAATTTTTACGGCTGTACCCTCCTGAGGTACCGGAAGCTGAAAGCAGGAATTTCATGTAAATATCCTCATCTCCCGCAATTTTATAAAGGCGTCGGAAGAATTTCAAGGCATTGTGGCAACATTGAAGTGCCGAGTCTGCACCGGCATCCGGGAAGTCTGTATAGATAAGTTCAATGGTAGTTCCGTTATCATTGATGCGGCGGCTTTTCAGCATGGGTGAAGCCAGGATAACATTGTCGAAATTCTCCCAAGGTTGCTCCATTTCCCACATCCCTTCTTCTGTATGGGAAATAATACCTGAACCGCTCACCGTATAACCGTCAGTGATACCGATTCGTAAGTGCGAATAATCTGCCCGGTTACCGTTGCAGACAGGATACCATCCCGTATAGTAACCAAGTTCAATCCAATGGTCATTGAATGATTTTGCAGGGCCCTGCACTTCCTGCATGTAGAGTGTGTAACGGGTATTTATGCGGCAGCGGTCATCGGCTCCTGCCGGCCGGTAGAGGGTCAAGGTCCGTCCGTCGGGAATGAATTGGGCAGGTGCCGGGGCAAGCGTATCGAAACGGTAGGTTATCTCCCGGCTGCTGTGGCGTAGTGTGTCGATACGGGCATGGCGCCATAGTACCAACGAGATTGAGTCACTGTCCTGGAAATCAACTTCAAACGAACCGCCTACTTCGACCTGTCGGTTCGGTACATCAATCTGTACGGTTAAGTCATAACTGACAATGCGCGGAGATTCTTGTGCCCGAAGCATGGGGGAGAAAAGGAGGCATATTGTAAAGCTGGCAATTGTAAGTTGTAGTTTCATGGTACATCAATTTTAGAGTGATAGTAACTGGGAGATTTTGCCTATGTAAAAGTAGTATTTTTAAAGGAATATTAAGATGGATGGCTGGATATAATTTATGAAAAGACTACCTGGTTATTGTTCATTTGTAAGATTGTCGTACTTTTGCCTTTAAAGATAAATATATTTATGAAAAGGATATTGTTGCTGTTAATTTTATCCGTCTGCCTGCTCCCATTGTGGTCCCAAGAGACGGTAACTCCGGTGAAGCCGCTCTCTGCGCGGATTGATGCGTTGATAGAACACAAACTTCCCGCAGGCTCTAATGTGGCCATTTCGGTCTATGACCTGACTGCCGGCAAGCCCTTGTACGGCTATCAGGCGGACAAGCTTTCCCGTCCCGCTTCCACTATGAAGCTGCTGACCACCATTACCGCCCTTTCCCGTCCCGAAGCCGACGAGCCGTTCCGTACGGAAGTGTGGTATCAGGGAACCATTGAGCGCGATACCTTGCAGGGGAATATGTATGTGATAGGCGGTTACGACCCGGAGTTTGATGAAGAGGCATTGGATTCCCTGGTGGCTGCCGTGGCCCGTTTCCCCTTCTCTGTCATCAAAGGCAAGGTGTATGGAGATGTCTCCATGAAAGACTCCTTGTACTGGGGCAGCGGCTGGTTGTGGGATGATACTCCCTATTCCTTCCAGCCCTACCTCTCACCGCTGATGCTGAATAAAGGAGTGGTGAAGGTTACCGCCACACCCGGCGAACGGGGCGACAGCGCACGCCTTGAATGCACTCCCGCCTCTTCCTATTATACACTGACGAACAAGACCCAAAGCCGTACCCCTTCTGCCGGACGTTTCCGTGTGTCGCGCGACTGGCTGGTGAACGGGAACAACATCACCGTGACGGGCAACGTCGATGCCCGCCGTGCAGGTACGGTCAATATATTTTCTTCGCAGGACTTCTTCATGCATACCTTTATGGAACGGTTGCAGGCACGAGGCATCCGGTGCATTCCGGCGGCAGAAGCGGAAGTCTCTTACCTCTTCGGCGAGTTCCGGCAAGACAGTCTTTCCGTGCGGATGGCTTCCTATGAAACTTCCGTGCAGGATGTGGTGAAACAGATAATGAAGGAGAGCGATAATCTCAATGCCGAAGCCATGCTCTGCCGGTTGGGTGTGCAGAGCAGCAGAAAGAAGCGTGTCTCTGCCGAGGACGGGCTTTCCGCCATCCGCATGCTGATAAAAGAGATGGGATATAACCCCGATAGGTATAATCTGGCAGATGGTTGCGGCCTTTCCAATTACAACTACATTTCACCGGAACTCTTGGTTTCTTTCCTGCGATATGCCTACTCGCGTACGGATGTTTTCCAGAAACTTTATAAGGCTTTGCCCATTGGCGGCGTGGACGGTACACTGGAGTTCCGCATGAAGAAAGGCACCCTTTCCCACAGAAATGTACATGCCAAGACGGGTTCCTTTACCGCCATCAACTGTCTGGCCGGCTACCTTAAAGCCCGCAACGGACACGAGATAGCCTTTGCCATCATGAACCAGAATGCACTGTCGGGCAGGGAAGCACGCGCTTTCCAGGATGCGGTGTGTGATGAAGTGATACGTTGAGGTTTAGCCATCGTAAAGTTGACCTTTAGCGTCGTAAAGTTAAGGTTTAGCTTCCTAATGCAGACCTTTACGGAGTGAGCCCCAAGAGTAGGGGAAATCATTCCTCTTTCGTATTGCGGTAGCGTGCCGGAGACATACCCAGATAAGACTTCACATACTTCCCGAAGAAAGACTGGTTGGGGAAATTAAATTCTTCTGCAATCTCCTTGATGGACTTGTCCGAATGCTTCAGCCGGTACTTGATGTGCTCGATGGCACTTTCGTTAATCAAGTCCAGCGGTGTACGTCCGCATGCCTGCTTGATGACCTTCGAAAAGTGTTTGGGACTATAGCAGAGTGCATCGGCATAATATCCTACAGAACGGTGTATGCCGTTGTCTTTGGACAACATCTCTATAAACTTACGCAGGATATAGTCGGACTGTTTGATGCTTTCTTTTGTATCGACTGTCATTTCTGAAGGGTTCACTTCTTTGTTGAGGTGTCCCAACATCTCACAGAAAATGGCAGAAAACAAGTATTGCATCACTTCCCTGTGATAGTGATGAGGCTCGTCGTTTATCTTTGCCATAAGCAGTTCTCGGTAGAATTTGAAGATTTCCTTGTCCCCTTCCTCCCCGACAGACTTTATGGGATTGTTGTGGATATGCATAACGGTATTCCATGTATCCTTCTCCATCTTGACCACGCGTTGTAGGAACTGTGTGGAGAATGCGGCAAGCCTTATCTTGTGCTTCGGGCTTACCATCGCGTGGCTGATAATGGTATTGGGAAGGCCGAGCAGTAAGTCGCCTGCTTCCAGTTGGTAGGTTTTGTAGTTGACGTCCAACTGGATGCAGCCTTCTAGACAGATAGCGATAAGGAAGCATCCCAATCTTATTGTATCTTCATTGTAGGGGCTTCCCTCCAGACTGTTGATTATGACAAAGTCATTGTCTACATAGTCAAGGACATGTTCGCTGTTTTTAAAGTCCGCGATTTCTACGATTTTTATGTTCCCTTTCTCCATATTCTTCCTTTTTCGTTTTGCAAAGTTGGTGAATAATGGGAAATATGGGATGTTCCATTATGCGGCTTTCTTGTTCTATATATCATTTATAGACAATTCATTAGCCTTAAAAAAGATGAATGTCGAAAAAGGAACATCTTTGGAGTGTAATTGGTCATTATGGCGTTGTTCCTTTCTCCTACTTTTGCCACCAGTTTTAACAAAAAGACAATGAGAAAAAGTATGATTACATTGAACAGGAAATGGATACGGCTGATAGGGATTGTCGGTTGTACAATGTGTTTGGCATCTTGCAAGCAGGCATCGGATGCTTCCGGAATGAAACCTTCTTATGCTACCATGAAAGTGGAGGCGACGGACAAAGAGCTTTCCACTTCGTACTCAGCAACGATACGCGGACGGCAGGACATAGATATTTATCCGCAAGTGTCGGGTACCATCGAGAAGCTTTGTGTGACCGAGGGGCAGAAGGTGCGCCGGGGACAACTGCTTTTCATCATCGACCAGGTTCCCTACAAGGCTGCACTCAAAACGGCCGGGT
>ERZ779671.574-NODE-574-length-18260-cov-2.249547_pt1 | contig 18260 bp, 18 predicted proteins | sample MGYA00511074_ERZ779671 | MGnify/ENA primary metagenome ERZ779671 (study PRJEB29588, sample SAMEA2158454) | human gut metagenome | biome: human gut; feature: human-associated habitat; material: faeces | place: Denmark | collected 2008/2010 ... | reverse complement strand
ATTAACGATCCGGAGCAGCTGACCGGAAGCTCCCGTATCTATGCCAATGCAAAGCCTGGAATTATTATGGAAGCATTTTCCATGGCAGGAGAATCCAATCTGGTATTTATTATCAATGAGTTGGATAAAGCAGCATCCGGCAAGGGAAATGGAAACCCGGCAGATGTGTTGTTAACCTTGTTAGATAACCTTGGATTTACCGACAACTATATGGAATGTATGGTTCCGACCGTGGGAGTTTATCCGATTGCTACTGCTAACAATAAAGCCGATATCAGTGCACCGATTTTATCCCGTTTTGCAGTAATTGATATCCCGGATTATACCGCAGAAGAAAAGAAGATTATCTTCTCCCGGTTTGCACTCCCGAAGGTATTAAAACGAATCGGCCTGCATCAGGGTGAATGTGTTGTAACAGAGGATGGACTGGATGCAATCGTAGAGCAGTTTAAGCATACTTCCGGTATCCGTGATTTAGAGCAGGCAGCAGAACATTTGGCAGCCAATGCCCTTTATCAGATCGAAGTAGACCATGTGCCATCCGTAACCTTTGATGCTGAAAATGTGAAGAAGCTGTTTGCGTAAAAGTGATTGGTAAGGAGAATAAGGATGAGCGGATATTTAATCAAAGATACAACAAAAGAAGAACGTGAGGCAATTGTTGCAGAATCCTTGGGAAATATTTCTGCAACCTGCGATGGATGCAGTGCCGGAATCGTGGAAATGTATCAGGCATACATTGATGGAGAGAAGGAACTCCGGGAGATTAATATGGAATTCAATGCCCGGTATGTAAGCGGCATGGAAGGACCGGAACGCCGGGGATGCCCGATGGAATAAAGGTGGTTTACATAATATAAAGGAGAAGGAAAAATGAGCAAAGAAAAAACAGAATACAGATTTAGCGTGCATGCGGCACCGGAAGTGATTAACCAGGTGATTCAGAATTATCTGGCAGCCAACCAGTATGTACAGATACCAAAGCCAAATGCCAATTATTATTTCTTCAATGACCCGTGGATAAAGGGAAAACGTTCTATAGAATATTACATTCATGGAACAGAAGTGATTGTGCTGGCATATATGGGAACTTTTGAGAAACCAAGAGGGCTGGAAGGCTTTGTAGGTGCCGTTCCAAAGAAATCTTTCCGGGATGATTTAGAACCGCTGTTTGTAGAACTGCATCGCATTGATATGATGGGTATGACACCACAACAGGGAATGCCAATGCAGCAGGGAGGACCGATGCAGCAGGGAATGCCAATGCAGCAGGGAGCACCGATGCAGCAGGGCATGCCACCACAGCAGGGGTATATCCCGCCACAGAACAGTGCCAATCAGTTTGTGGAGAAATCCAGAAAGACAAGGGAGAACTGGACGATTGCAGGTTTTGTAATCAGCTTGGTGGGACTGCTGTTATCCTTCTTTGGTATTACATACGGAGCAATTATAATTGTGCTGGAATTCTGGTGTGGATTCCAGGGCTTACAGACGAAGAAAAAAGGACTTGCAATTGCAACCATTGTGCTGGCGGGAATCAGTGTACTGCTTTTAATCCTGTCAATCGTGTATACCGCAAGCCATCCGGTGAGAAGTTACAGATACTATTAAAAGGAAACGTAAAATAAAAGAAGAGAGGTGACGGAGATGAAAATAGCTGTATTACACGGAGCAATTATTAATGCCGGCGATTTTTTGATAAAGAACCGGGCAATTTCATTACTGAAATATTTTTATCCAGACAGTGAAATCGTGGAATATTATCGAAATCAGAGTCTGGAAGAAAAACTTCCAGAAATAAATGCCTGCGATATTTTAGTGTTTGCCGGTGGACCTGGATATTGTAATGGATTTTATCCAAGGATGGCACCAGTTACAGATGATTTAAATAAAATTAAAATCCCAGTTATGCTCCTTGGCATGGGATGGTGGGAACACAATTCAGATGTGGTCAGCCAGTATAGTTATCAATTTGAAGAACCTATGAGGGCACTGTTTCAGAAAGCAACGGAAAAAGGCCTGAAGATGGGATGCAGGGATATTGCAACCGTGAATGTATTGCGCAACAATGGTTACGATAATATAGCGATGACAGGTTGTCCGGCATGGTATGATTTGGAACATATTGGAATTACAAGATATACCGGAAAAGGGCTGACATCCTGTAGAAAAATCTGTATTTCGGATTGCGGAAACATGGCGAATTGGGGTCTGGCAGTAGAATTGACCCAGTTTGTAAGAAGATTCTTTGGAAACTGTGAAATATACTTTGTCTGCCATAGAGGCTTCCCGGATGCAAGGCTTGGAATAGAACCAATTATGAAGGAACTGAATGTGCATTTTATGGATATATCAGGCAGTGATGAAGGATTTAAAGTATATGATGACTGCGATTTGCATATCGGATTTCGGGTACATGCTCATATCTATAACCTTTCCAGAAGAAACCTCTCCATATTACTGGAAGAAGATGCAAGAGGAAGCAGCCTCAATGAAACATTGGGACTGCCTGAGATTAAGACAAAGTATCTTCAGGTAGAAAAAGGAGCATTACAGTACCATATCAATGATAAGATAATTTACCAAGTGGAGGATGCACTTCTTAATCTTGCAGAGAATCATTATTGCAGCATGGAAAATGCATATCGCATGATGAATCAGTATTTTGAAAATATGAAACGTCACATTTTATCCATTAAGGATATTATATAAGAATGAAAATAAAAGAGATAACCCTGGTGTCGGTGATGCCGGGGCTATTTTACGCAAGAAGCTGCTGCTGCAGGCACTACAGACCGGTAACAGGAGGAAAAAATATTTTCTTAAAATTGCACTAAGTTTTCCAAAGAAACGTCCGATAAATAGATTAGACAACAGAAATGCGAATCATTTCAAGGAAGAAAGGAGATGCCGTTATGCGTATAGAAGCTTATAACCAGATTGCATCCATATATAAAACAAGTAAGACTGGTAAAGTACAGCAGCCATATGGTGTAAGCACAGGCAGGGATGAAGTGCAGATTTCCCGGTTGGGAAGAGATTACCAGATCGCAAAACAGGCAGTCGCAGAAGCTTCGGATATCAGGGAAGATAAAGTCGCAGAACTGAAAACAAGTGTCCAGTCAGGAAAATATGATGTGGATTCCGGAGATTTTGCAAGTATGTTACTGGCAAAATATAACGAAATGAAGAAGTAAGAAGTGAGGATAAGCCGTGGCTAGTTTGATGGAGGATTTGGCAGATGTACTTCTGCAGGAAGATAAACAATATCAGGAGTTGATTGTTCTTTCAAAAGAGAAGACAGATGTACTGGTTGCTGGAAATGTAAAGAGATTGGAAGAAATTACTGCAATGGAGCAGGAAATGACAGATGTGCTTCATGGATATGAAGTGCGCCGCAGAACTATCTTACAGGATATGGCAGATGTACTGGGTAAATCAAAGGATGATTTTACCATTGAGACCATGATACAGATACTGGAATCACAGCCAAAAGAACAAAGCCGCCTTATTTCACTTCGGGATAAACTTCACAGGACGTTAAAGGAAATGGCACAGCTAAACACACAGAATCAGGCACTGATAAAACAGTCCTTAGAGATGGTGGAGTTTGACCTGACCTTGTTTAAGAGCCTGCGGCAGGCACCGGACACGGCAAATTATAACAAATCTGCATACAATACCGGAGATTTGTTAGGAAGCAGCGCTTTTGACACGAAACAGTAGGCAGGAGGAAAAGTACCATGGCAAATGGAATGGGAAGTTTATATATTGGTTCTTCTGGACTTCGGACAAGCCAGAATGCCTTGAATACGACAGCAAATAACCTTGCGAATGTTGACACAACCGGATATGTGCGCCAGCAGGTCATTCAGGCGGACCGCCATTACAATACATTTGATAAAAATGCAGCAATCAGTAATCAGCAGTCCGGACTTGGTGTAAGTATTGCAGATGTCATTCATTCAAGAGATATATTTTTAGATAAATCATATCGTACAGAGACTGGAAGACAGTCTTTTTATTCCGCATGCTACTCTGCAACAAATGAAATTTATACTTATTTTCAGGAGCTGGAGGGAGAAGCATTCCAGGATAGTATCTCGTCTTTATATACTGCATTTGAAGAGTTCTCCAAAGATCCGTCTGATTCGGTAAACCAGAACCTTGTAATGCAGAAATCGAGTCTGTTTATCAGCCGGGCGAAAGCCGTTTACACAAGTTTACAGAACTATCAGAATAATTTAAATACAAAAATTTCCAAAGATATTGACCGGATTAATGAACTGGGAAAGAAAATCTATGATTTAAACGAAAACATTGTAAAAATCGAGGCTGGTGGAGTCGAGACTGCAATGGAATTAAGAGACCAGCGGGATAACGCACTGGACGAACTGGCAGGTCTGGTTCATATCGACTATGATGAGAAATACGATGGAACTGTATTTGTTTCAATAGAAGGTGTTGATTTCGTAAATCGTGCCCAGGTATATGAGATGGGAAAAAGCGTAGATGACGAGACCGGTTATATTACACCATACTGGCCGCAGATGTCAGATACGAATCGTGGACAGACAGCCAATGTATTTAACTTTAATGTAGATATTTCATCTGCTTATAACACCGACATCGGAGAATTGAAGGCACTGGTAATGCAGCGCGGAAATTATGTGGCAGATTACCGTGATATAGAAGGAAAATCCCGTCAGGAATATAATGATGATGCAGGAATGTCTGTAATGCTTTCTACAGAAGCAGAATTAGACCAGCTGGTACATAAACTGGTTACAGCAATCAATGATATCTTCTGTCCGAATGTAAAATATGCCGGCACAGATTTAACCGGAACAACAGCAGATGGAAATGCGTTTACCATTACACAGGGGATGAAAGTTTTAGATACAGATAACTGTGCAGTAGGAAGTGATGGAAAGCTTCCGCCACAGGAGCTATTTTCCAGGGTAGGAACGGATCGCTATACAGAGGTGAATGTAACGGATGCGGCTGGAAATACCAGGACATACTATGTATACAATGAGGAAAGTGCAACAGATATTTCTAAAATGTATACCTTGTCCAGCCTTAAGGTAAATGATGAAATTATCAGCCAGCCATCTTACATCCCGCATCTGACACAGGATAGTAATAATAAACAGGTAGCACAGCAGCTTGGTACCGCATTTACAGAGATGTGGAAGAAGAGTGAGATTTTTTTGAATCCGAATGCTACCAGTAAATGTACCTTTATGGAATATTATGCACAGATGATTGGTGAAACAGGAACAGCAGGTACTGTTTACAATACCATGTCAGAGACACTGAATAACACGGTAAATACCGTTGATAATAAGCGTCAGCAGGTAATCGGAGTTTCTTCTGACGAGGAACTGACCAGTATGATTCAGTTCCAGAATGCTTACAATGCAGCCAGCCGTTTTATGAATGTGGTAAGTGACATGATAGAGACATTAATTAACGGATTGTAATATAGAAGAGGTGGGAATATGCCGTCACAATTTTTTGGATTAAATATAGCAGCATCTGCATTAAATGCATTTCAGGCATCTGTAAATACTGCTGCCAATAACGTATCCAATGTACAGACCAAGGGTTACAGTAAACAGGTAACGAATAAAGAAGCCGGTGAGGGAATGCGTGTCAATGCAAAATACGGAACCACCGGAACCGGAGTAAATGCGGTTTCTGTCACACAACTCCGGGACAGCTATTATGACACGAAATACTGGAATAATAATGGAAACCTTGGATTGTATCAGAAACGTCTTTACTATATGGAACAGATTCAGACATATTTTACAGATGATGATACGGAAAAGGGTTTTTCCACATTATTAAAAACCATGTTTAATAATCTGGATACCACACAGCATACGAACTTTGATGAGAATGTAAGAAAGCAGTTTATCGGAAGCGCCCAGAGTCTTGCTACCTATTTTAACGGAGTTGCTACGAACCTTCAGGAATTACAGGGAACCTTAAACAATGAGATTAAGTCTACTGTAGATAATGTAAACTCCATTGCAGAGAAAATTGCATTGATTAATAAGCAGATTAATCAGGTGGAAATCAATGGTGGACATGCCAATGAGCTGAGAGATAAGAGAGCACTTTTGGTGGATGAACTTTCCGCAATTGTTCCGGTTGAAATATCAGAAGTGCCGATTACCAACAGTAACTATCCGGATATGGATCTTGGAATTAATAAATACACCGTGAAAATTAATGGACAGACCATGGTGGACGGATACGATTACCGTACCCTCTCTTATGAAGCGAGAGAGCAGAAGATTAACCAGACTGATATCGATGGATTATACGACCTGACCTGGTCAGATACCGGAGTAAAATTCAATGCAGCCAGTGCATCCATGGGTGGAAGCTTAAGAGCTTTGTTTGAAATGAGGGATGGAAATAATGCAGAGAACTTTACCGGTAAAATAGGAACAGAAGCCGGAAGTATCCAGAATACTGTGGTAGATGGAAGAACTGTAACACAGATTACTGTAAAGAATCCATCTATGACGGATGTAGAGAAATTATCCATTGCAGAACAGGGAATCATAACCGTATTAAACAATGATTACCTTTATTCCGATTTTACCATGAATGCAGATGGAAGTTATACTTTTACATTAAAACAGGAGTTAAATGCATCCCAGAGAAGCAAGTTCTTAGGAGAAAGTGTCAGCATTGGAAAGAGTGTGGATGCCATGGGAATCCCGTACTATATGTCCCAGATGAACCAGTTCTTAAGGAGCTTTACTAAAGCATTTAATGATATTGAACGTGGAGACGCAGCTGATCCGGCAGTAGATTTAAATGGAAAAGAAATGGGAAGCTTCTTTGTAGGAAAGAGAGCTTTAGGCGGAGAATATGATTTTACAGATACACAGATATCCTCTGGTTCCAATACCTATTATCAGCTGACAGCATTAAACTTTGCTGTAAATTCAGAGTCCATAACAGACCCGGGAAGATTTGCAGCAGTAACCAGGTCAGAGTACACCGATGGTGTGGATAAATATACATTGTTGGATAGCTTGAAGAAATTAGAGAGTGATACCAAGCTTTACCGTGGAACGGGGGCGGATGATTTCTTACAGTGTCTGCTTTCGGATATTTCTGTAGATACAGAAGAAGCGGAGCTTTTCAGCAAGAATTATTCCAATATAGAGTCGACTATCGATATGCAGAGACAGTCTGTATCCGGTGTAGATGAAGATGAAGAAGCACTGGACTTAGTAAAATTCCAGAATGCATACAATCTGGCATCCAAGATGGTTTCTGTTATGGCAGAGATGTATGACAGATTAATCTTAGAGACCGGAGTATAAGGAGGTTTGTTAGAATGAGAGTAACCAATAACATGATCATGAGCAATACCAAAATAAATATCAATGGAAACAAGACCAATGTGAATACATTGAATAATCAGATGACTTCACAGAAGAAAATCAGCAAGCCATCCGATGACCCGGTTATTGCTATCCGTGCACTTCGGCTGCGCAGCAGTTTAAGCCAGATTAATCAGTATTATGAAAAAAATATTCCGGATGCAGAGGCGTGGTTAGATGTTACCGAAACCTCTCTTACTAACATGAAAAAGCTGCTGACTACCATTCACACCCAGTGTGATGCAGGAGCCAATGGAACGCTGACGGAAGAAAACCGTAAGACTATTTTAAAACAGTTACAGTCCTTAAGTGACCAGATTTATTCTGAAGGTGATGCAGATTATGCGGGAAGAACGGTATTTACCGGTTATAAGACGAATTCAACCTTGACATTCCAGGCAGACAGCAAAGAGGCTTATAATATCAGCGAGTATTTATCCGCAGATAAAATCGAAGAATATAATTATTCCTATGGAAATGTTAAGACCCCGACAGCTGCGGACGTAGCTGCAAAGACAGCACCGGGTACACCGGAGAATACTACACTGCACAGATTGCGCCTTTCCTATGACAATATTACCGATATTACTGGTGGAAAAATCAGTTACAGTTATACAGACACAGCAACCGGACAGATGACCACGAAGGAGCTGAATGTTACCACTGTTACCACCAGTGATTTAGAAGCGTCTTCTTATGCAATAGCAGATAATGACATCGTATTTAATAAAGACACCGGTGAATTCCTGATGGGAAAAACGCTGGCATCAAATCTGAAATCATTCGGAGCAACGGTTTCTGTAAATTATGATAAGACCGGATTTTCCAAAGGAGAATTACGACCGGAGAATTATTTTGACTGTACCAATAATACAGATGCAGCTAATCCAATCCAATATACTAATTTTGAAAACGGAAAGAGAGTCCGGCAGGATATTGAATATACCATTGCATCGAATCAGACACTGGTGGTAAATACACAGGCAAGCACAGTGTTCAATTCTGATATCGCAAGAGATTTAGATAATCTTACTTCCATTGTGCAGTCAGCGATTGACGCACATAGTGTAGTGGATAACATTAAGGAAATGAAAGGCTTAAGCCAGTATTCCTCAAAGGACGACCAGGAATATTTAGAAAGCTGTCTGGCTGCTGCCCAGAAACAGGCAGATTATGCAGACCATCAGCTGCAGACAGTATTTAACAGGGGATTGACGAAATTCGAAGGCTATATGTCAGATGTAAACCTTGCAATCACGGATGTGGGAAGCAAGGGACAGCAGCTTGATATTACAAAGAACCGCATGTCTAATCAGCAGCAGACGGTAGAGGCGTTAAAATCAGACAATGAGGATAAGGATTTATCAGAGATTATCATTGACTATACTTCTTCCTATACTGCATATCAGGCATCTTTACAGGCGGCCGCTAAATTAGAAAGACAGACTTTACTGGATTATCTGTAAGAAAGGAGAAACTGGCATGAAAGCAGCAACAAGATTGTTTGGGGAAATAGAAATTGACGAAAGCAAAATCATAACATTTGAGGACGGAATCATTGGATTTCCGGATATGAAGAAGTTTACCTTAATCTTCGATGAAGAAAAAGAGGGCAGACCATCCATTTCCTGGTTACAGTCCATGGACGAGCCAGAGATAGCATTTCCGGTAATGGATCCGCTGTTCGTTTGTGAAACATATAATCCAAGTGTGGAAGAGGAATTGTTAAAGAATCTTGGAACCATAAAAGAGGATAACCTTTATGTACTGGTAACAGTTACCGTGCCGCAGAATATCAAAGAACTTGCAGTGAACTTAAAAGCACCGATTGTAATTAATACAGACACAAGAAAAGCGAGTCAGATAATCGTAGAGGATGACCTGCCGGTAAGATACAGAATTTATGAAATTTTAGAAGAAGCAAAGAAGAAGGCAGGTGAATAAGATGCTGGCATTAACAAGAAAAAAGGGAGAATCCCTTGTTGTCAATAACAATATTGAGATAACAGTACTGGAAATCAGAGGAGACCAGATTAAAATCGGCATCTCAGCACCGAAGAATGTGCCGGTATACCGGAAAGAAGTATATTTACAGATTCAGAAGGAAAATGAAGCTTCTCTTAAAGCCGATGGGTTAGAAGCTTTGAAAAATTTACTGTAACCGCTAAATAAATTTACGGGTTCTACCGATATAAAAGTTAGAACAATGGTAAACGGAAATGACAAGAAGCACATGGAGGTGTAAGCAATGTCAATTGAATCAATCAGAAACAGTGGATCGGTGTATCAGGGAAGTTCTCCGGTTCAGGGAACAATAAGAGAAAGTTCCGCAGTAACAACAGAAGGATTACAGACAAGTGCAGATGAAATGCAGCAGGAAAATGCCAGTGTATTAGAAAATGCAGCAGCACAGGGTCAGAATCCAGCAGAAGAAGAAAAAGCAACTGCCTCTTCCTCGGAACAGGTTAAGAAGGCGGTGGAGAGCATCAATCGCAGCCAGGCTCATACAGAAGCAATCTTTGGCATCCATGAAGGAACCAATCGTGTTACCATTAAGATTGTGGATAAAGAGAGCAAGAAAGTGATTAAAGAATATCCGCCGGAGAAGACACTTGACATGATACAGAAGCTCTGGGAGATGGCAGGGCTGATGGTAGACGAGAAGAGATAGGAGGTACTTAAGATGGCAATTCGAGTATCAGGATTAGCGTCAGGAATGGATACCGAGTCGATTGTTACACAGCTCGTATCTGCATATAATGTAAAGAAAAATACATATGTAAAAGCACAGACCAAGCTTTCCTGGAAGCAGGATGCATGGAAGACATTAAATAAAAAGGTAAAGAGTCTTTACAGTAACATGACAAGCTTAAAGTACAGTTCTGCGTATAAGACCAAGATGGCGTCGGTGTCGGATACTACTAAGGCAAGTGTCAGTGCAGAGGGTACTGCTGTAAACGGAAGCTACAGCTTAAAGATTAATCAGGTGGCAAAGTCCGGTTATCTTACCGGCGGCCAGTTAGCAGCTTCTACAACCAGAGCAACCAAGCTTAGCGAGTTATTGGGTGATGACAGCTTTGCCGGTGGAAAGATTGAAGTGACATCTGCCGGAAAGACCAGCACTATTGAAGTGACAGCAGATACAACCGTAAGTAATTTTGTTTCCAAATTAAATGACGCAGGCGTAAAAGCATCTTATGATGCTACGAACCAGAGAATCTATGTAGCAGCATCCGGCACAGGAGCAGCCAATGATTTCAGCCTGTCAGGAGTAGATGACAATGGAAGCACAGCATTAAAGGCACTGGGCTTGAGGGTAGCTTCCAAGAGCAATACAGAGAATTATAAGTCATGGGCAGCGTATGATGGACAGGATATAGCGCAGATTCTTGCGGATCTGCAGAATTCCAAGGATGCAATCTCAGCAGCCAATAATAGCATTACACAGTCGCGCTCTAAGATTTCCGGTTATACAACAAAGGTAAATTATGCATCTTCCTATGAGACCATGATGAATGCATATAAGGGACTTGATAATGCAGGAGAAATCCGTGATTTGGATGAACTGGCAGCTATGTCCAAAGCTGATTTATCCAAAACATATGAATTGGATGATGATGGAAACTTTAAAAGAGATTCAGAAGGAAAGCTGATTGTAGCAGACGATACAGTCGCAGATGATAAAAAAGCAACCGGTACAGACCGCCTGAATGCCCTTGCAGCCAAAGCAGGTCTTGTTGAGAAGAAGGATGAAAATGCCGGAGAAGATGTAAAACAGGTTACCATTGCAGAATTTGCGGCAGCAAAGGCAGCAGTAGACAAGTATGATGCCCAGGCAGCTGATGACACCCTGACAGCTGATGAAAAAGCGGATATGAATGATTTCATTACCAGTGTACAGCATGCTTATAAGGGGGCAGCAGATTCAGAATATGCATCCATAGAAGAACTTACCAATGCATACAATGATAAGATTACGAAAGAGCAGGACAGTATTACTGCCCAGAATAAGATTATCAGTGATAATAAAGCAGTCCTTGAGAAATATGCCCTGTTAGATAATGGGGAAGATCAGGCGGCATTAGAGGCACGTATTTCCTATGCGGTAAAACAGCTTGCCAATGCAGCTGACAAGACACAGTACAATACGGATGCAACCCGCGTAGATGGCCAGGATGCAGAAATTTATGTAAATAATGCAAAATATACGTCATCCTCTAACTCCTTCAGCATTAACGGACTGAAGATTGAGGCGCTGGCTTCAACAGAGGGCAGTGAGATTAATGTGACGGTAAAGAATGACGTAGACGGTGTATACAAGAAAATAAAAGATTTCTTAAAAGAATATAATTCCCTGATTAATGAGATGACTTCTCTTTACAACGCAGATTCTGCCAAAGGATATGAGCCGTTGACAACGGAAGAAAAAGATGCCATGACAGATTCTGAAGTCGAGGAATGGGAGAAGAAGGTAAAGAGTGCATTGCTTCGCCGGGATGACAGTCTGGGTAATCTTTTAAATTCCATGACCAGTGCCATGTATAAGGGATATACTGTGAATGGCAAGAGTTACAGCCTTTCCAGCTTTGGTATTTCAACCCTGGGATATCTCAATGCAGATGAGAATGAGGAAAATGCTTATCATATTGATGGTGATGCAGATGATTCAGCGGTTTCTTCTAAGACCAATAAGTTAAAACAGATGTTACAGCAAGACCCGGATACAGTTACGGCATTCATGCAGCAGCTTGTTACCGGTGTATACAATGAGATTGATACCAAGATGCGCTCTAATTCTCTGAGCAGTGCAATGACTGTTTATAATGATAAGCAGATGGCAAAAGAGTATAGCAATTACACTACCACCATTAAGAAGTGGGAAGATAAGATTACTTCGATGGAAGATTCTTATTATAAGAAATTTGCGGCGATGGAAACTGCACTGGCAAAATTACAGCAGTCTACATCCTCACTGTCAGGTCTCTTAGGTTCATAAGTGCCGATAAATGTCAGTCACAGGTATAGACCGGTGATAATGTGAAAATACATGGAGGTAACACGATGACAATGAACAATGGATATGCAGCATATCAGAACAGTAAGATTATGACTGCTTCTCCGGCAGAATTGACACTGATGCTTTATGAAGGTGCCATCAAATTCTGTAATATTGCAATCATGGGAATTGAGGAGAATAATATCCAGAAAGCCCATACAAATATTGTAAAAGTAGAAAATATCATAGAAGAGTTTCAGGCAACCTTAAATCATAAGTATCCGGTTGCAAAGGACTTTGAAAATGTGTATAAGTACTTACAGGAACGTCTGGTTGAGGCAAACATGAAAAAAGATAAAGAAATTTTAGAGGAAGTACTGGTACACCTTCGCACCATGCGTGATACTTGGAAAGAGGTAATGAAGCTTGCACACAGCAAATAACAGCTATATTGAAATCTTAAAACAGAGCCTTACGAAAAAAATAGAACTGCTGGATACAATTATGGCATTAAATGTATTGCAGAAGGACATGCTGGAAAATCCGGATTTAGATCCGGATGAACTGGAAGAAAATCTGAACCGTAAGGCAGATCTGGTAGAGCAGTTATCAAAGTTAGATGACGGATTCAGTCAGATTTATGACCGGGTTCGAGCTGATTTGACAGAGAACCGAGGGGCATATTCGGAAGACATTGCTCAGATGAAGCGGGATATTACCGCAATCATGGACAAGAGCACTGCAATCCAGAGCCAGGAAAAACGCAATCAGGTATTGATGCAGCAGAAATTTACTTCCGTGAAGAAACAGATTAAGGAAGTAAAGAAATCCAGACAGGCGGTGAATTCCTATTACAGAAATATGATGAAAATGGGAACTCCGGGTTCCACATTTCTGGATGATAAGAAGTAGACTGGAAAAATTAAAAAAAATTTTCCATTTACTATAAAGTATCGAGACAACCGTCCGATATATATAACAAGTAAACAAGATATTGTTACTTAGCAGATAGATTTGAGGAACGTACGGCCGATAAGATATCTGCAACAACAAACAAGTAGTCGCAAGGAAGCGACGTTAAATTCAAGGAGGAATTAATTATGGTAGTACAGCACAATTTACAGGCAGCAAACACAAACAGACAGTTAGGTATCACAACAAGCGCACAGGCAAAATCAACTGAGAAATTATCTTCCGGTTACAAAATCAACCGTGCAGCAGATGACGCAGCAGGACTTTCCATTTCTGAGAAAATGAGAAGCCAGATCCGTGGTCTTAACAAAGCTTCTTCAAACGCACAGGATGGTGTATCTTTAGTACAGACCGCTGAGGGTGCATTAAATGAAACACATTCTATCTTACAGCGTATGAACGAACTTGCTACACAGGCAGCTAACGGAACTAACACTTCTGTAGATAGAAGCGCTATCCGTGCTGAGTTGGATCAGTTAACATCTGAAATCAACCGTATCCAGTCTACTACACAGTTCAACACAATGAACCTGTTAGATGGTACATTCTCTGGAGCAACAAATCAGATGAAATTACAGGTAGGTGCCCTTTCCGGACAGTCTATCGACTTCTCAATTGCTAATATGTGCGCAACAAAGATTGGTCTTCAGAAAACTTTAAGTGTAAGTACATTTACAAAAGCTGGTTCTTACATGAAATCAGTTCAGGATGCAATCGAAGTTGTTTCTAAACAGCGTTCCGCAATGGGTGCTATCCAGAACCGTCTGGAGCATACAATTGCCAACCTGGATACCACATCTGAGAATACCCAGTCAGCAGAATCCCGTATCCGTGATACAGATATGGCTTCTGAAATGGTTACATACAGCAAGAATAACATCCTTGCTCAGGCAGGTCAGTCTATGTTAGCACAGGCTAATCAGTCTACTCAGGGTGTATTATCCTTACTTCAGTAATCATAAGTACTCAACCATAAAAGTAAAGCTGACCCGAAAGGGTCGGCTTTATTTTTTACTTTACAGGAAATTGCTTTCCTGTAAAGTAAAAAAACGCTCCGCGAGGATGCGCACGGTGCGTATAAGCTAGATGTCGCAGGTGCGAGAATGTGCCAAGTCACATTCTTTGTTACACGGGTAGTGATAATTATTTTCTTAGTGACGAAAAGATTAGTATCATGTAGAATAGAAGAAAAGAGATAAGACGAGGTACTCTAAAGTGGAAGCAGGAAAGTATAGTCAGTTACAAGAGGAAATGAAAGCAGTAATCCGGAAGCTGTATCAGAACCAGCAGGAGGAAACTTATCCATGGATTGGTGCACATATTCAGGAGATAAAGGATAGCCTGTTAGAACAAATTACATATTATACAGAAAAAGGTGAAACCGACGTAGCAATACAGGAACAGGCAGTTACCATATTGGAGCATCTGATTCATGCATATCAGAATCATCAGATCATGGAACTGGCAGATTGCCTGAACTATGAATATGGCAGATATATGGGATGGGAGATATAATATGACGATATACGAAAAGAATATGCAGGCAATCCGGGAACACCATGTAAGACTTCATGAATATCTGGAAACGGCACAGCCGGAGCAATCAGTAGAGATACGCTATGAAGCAGCGGAAGATGAAATGCTTTATCCGATTGTGACAAAGGGCGGATTGGAATACCGGTTAAATAGTAAATATAATCCAAAGGAAGCATCCATGCAGTATGTCAGCCAGTTTGAAAAAGAAGGCTCCTACAGTGTGTTCTTTCTTTTGGGATTTGGAGACGGAAGAAGTATAGAAGCATTGGCGCAGACGCTGGATGAGACCATGACACTTATTGTATATGAACCATCCGCTGCTATTTTCCAAAAAACATTAGAGACCTTTGATTATACTGAACTTTTAAAGAAGAAAAATGTGTATTTGATAGTAGAGTCAGAGAATATGCTGCAGGATTATTTAGAATCCGGTATCAGCTTTAACAATATCCGGATGATGCGCCTTGGCATTCTTCCAAATTATGATTCTATTTATCCGAAGGAATGTAAACATATGTTAGAGACTATGATATATTTCATGAATAAGACGAAAATATATCGGAATACCATCTATAATTTCCGGGATGAGTTTGCGGCGCATGCTATCAGTAATATGTATGATTATCTCTGGCAGACAGATACCCATTATCTGAAAGAATGTCTTGCGGAGGAGGATTTGAGTGATGTACCGGCAATTATTGTGGCGGCAGGACCATCCTTAAATAAAAATGTGCAGGAACTGAAGCGGGCGAAAGGAAAAGCATTGATTCTTGTGGTGGATGCAGCACTCCGGGCAGTAGTAAATGCCGGAATTACACCGGATTTGGGAATGACGGTAGACGCAAGAGTTGCAGACCGCTTTTTTGAAGGAATCGATATCAGCACATTTCCGTTTGTATTTGAGGCAATATCCAGAGAAGAAATCGTAAAGAGACATACCGGCAAACATTTCTATGATGAATTTCCGTGTAACATGTTTGCAAAGGCTGTAATAGAAAAGAAAGGCTATGTCTTAGATGATATTTTAACCGGAGGCTCTATTTCGACCAGCGCATTTTCACTGGTAAAGGCACTGGGCTTTAAGAAAATTGTATTTATCGGTCAGGATTTGGCTTTTACCGGAGGACAGAGCTATAACAGCGGTCTGAAGATGGATGAAAAAGAAAATGAGCAGCACCAGAAGAAACGTGTCATCGTACAGGTAAAAGGTAATGACGGAACCATGCTGGATACGGATTATCAGATGGATATGTACCGGAAATGGATTGAAAATGAAATCTTAAAATTGCCGGAGGATATTACGGTAATCAATGCAACAGAGGGTGGCGCGAAAATAGAAGGCGCAAAAGTGATGACATTAAAAGAAGTCATTGATTCCTGCACGAAAGAAATTGATTTCGAAAAATTATTGCAGGAAGTACCGTTGGCATTTTCAGAGGAAGAACGGCAGGATATTATCAATGAGATAAAGGAAGAGCCGAAGCGTCTGGAAGAAGTAAAGGAAAATATTAAGAAAGCAACGAAAGTTGCAGAGCAGTTAGAACAGGCATCCAAAGATGGAAATGTAGAGGAGCAGAAGAAACTTCTGACAGAATTTGGAAATCTCAATGAAGAAATCCAGAAAGAGCCGGTGCAGGATTTGTTACTATATTATAACAGTGAAATAGAATTTTCCATTGGGGATGATGTATTATCTGCAGATTTAACAATACCAGACTTATGCAATCGTGCAAAAGCCTGGTACAAGGGCTATGAATCTGCGGTAGACCGACTCATAGCAGATTTACATGAAAAATTTATTGACCGTCTATAACAGATAACATGGTTTGAATCCGGTGCTCAAAGGTGTGGGCCTCTAAAATTTTACCAAGGGCGTTGGCAGCAATCTGCTGACGTTCTTTTTCGTGGGAAAGATAATAGTCGGCATAAGTTTCTGCTTCCTCATAGGAAGAATAATAAATGAAATCTTCTCCCGGAACAAAGTAATTCAGAAAATCTTCCTGATAATTGGTCAGCAGGAAACCACCGCTTCCCATAATATCGAATGCCCGCAGAGGAATGCCCTTTTGGATACTGCGCAATGTAATGTTAAGATTAATCTTTGAATGTTGGAAAACCAGAGGCATAATCTCATAATAGTCAATGGCTCCCATATTTTCAACTTTGGGAAGCTGCGGAGTAGGATTGTTGGTATAAAGCTTCACCTGATGCGCTGCGGAAAGCTTTTTTAGGATTGCAGTGCGGTCTAATTCTGCCAGTTTCCTGGCAAGGAAATAGTTGGCATAAATATAGCACGGTGTTTCGATGCCGTCTTCATTAGGCGCATATGGAACGGATTTTTGCATATCACTTAAGATGGTATCATTTAATAAACCGGGAATTAGAAATTCACCATATACCTGCTGCTGGGCTGCGATAATTGCATCGAGGTATCCCTTCGTAAAGGCAGGAAGCTTCTGATATAGGCGGTCATAAAGCAGGTGGTCTTCGTTATAAAGAGAACCGACAAAAGAAATCTCGGAAGAGATTATATCAAGGATAGAATCTGCTGCCTGCATGGTGGAAAGTCTTTTTGCATTTGCGGCAAGCGGCAGATAGAATACCCGGTCAATGCCCCCCTGCTTTAACTCTTCGTAAATTGGATAATCGAAAAGAAAAATATAATTGGTGGGATAAGTAATCGTAAAGGAATACAAAGCCACCAGCGGACTGTCATATACATAGGAAACATAACGGAGATTATGCCGATGGGCACAGGTGGCCAGAATCGGATAATAGTTAAAGGAAAATACAAAGTCGTAGGAAGTATTTTCTGCAGCAGCATCAAAAGCCGCATCATAGGCAGCACTTTTGCGGACATTATAATCCTCGTGCATAAATAAATCGGTTTCAATGTTGCAGTTATGAAATGCTTCAAACATATCTTTTTTGGCAAAAGCCGGTGAATCAAGAAATAATATTTTCATAGAGTTCCTTTCATTAAAGAGAGCGCGCAGAGGATAACATTTTCTGAAGCTGTTTCTCATAAGTATAATGATTTAATACTTTCTGATAGCCGTTTTCGGCAATTTCTATCCGTTCTTTTTCATGGGAAAGATAGTATTCGCATTTAGACAGAAGGTCATCAGGACTGGTATAGATGTCTAAATCTTCTCCAATGGTAAAACATTCACTTAAATCATTCTGGTAATTTGTCAGTAAGAAGCCACCGCATCCAAGAACATCAAAGACACGAAGGGGAATACCGTTCCGGATGGATTTGCAGGTCATGTTCAGATTAATTTTGCTGTGGGCAAAGACCTGAGGCATTTCTGTTAAAGTCTTAACCCGTCCACGATTGT
>ERZ779671.565-NODE-565-length-18496-cov-3.966108_pt1 | contig 18496 bp, 10 predicted proteins | sample MGYA00511074_ERZ779671 | MGnify/ENA primary metagenome ERZ779671 (study PRJEB29588, sample SAMEA2158454) | human gut metagenome | biome: human gut; feature: human-associated habitat; material: faeces | place: Denmark | collected 2008/2010 ... | reverse complement strand
GGATGCGATTATCGTCGGATTCCAGGTACGTCCTTCGGGTGCTGCCGCTAAGATGGCTGAACAGGAAGGTGTCGACATCCGTAAGTACTCTGTCATCTACGATGCAATCGAAGAGGTGAAGGCTGCTATGGAAGGTATGTTGGCTCCGGAACTGAAGGAACAAATCACGGCAACTATCGAAATCCGCGAAGTATTCAACATTACGAAGGTGGGTTTGGTAGCCGGTGCAATGGTGAAGACCGGAAAGGTGAAACGAAGCGACAAGGCTCGTTTGATCCGCGATGGTATCGTAATCTTTACCGGAAACATCAACGCGTTGAAGCGCTTCAAGGACGATGTGAAGGAAGTAGGTACAAACTTCGAGTGTGGTATCAGTCTGGTGAACTGCAACGACATGAAGGTAGGCGATATGATCGAGACATTCGAAGAAATAGAAGTGAAACAGACTTTATGATTTATGAGTTATGATTTATGAATTATAAGGGTATAAGGCCATTCGCGAAGTAATGGTTGCAACAATAGATGGGTGGTAATGTGGTACTATTTTATATGGGACACCACCTTACCACTTTATTGTTTTATCACCTGACAGAAATATAAATCACAGATCATAATCATAGAAACATAAATCATAAATCACAAATCATAAATCACAACGTGGCAACGATTGATATCATTATCCTTATTGTAATAGGCGCCGGAGCGGTGGTAGGCTTTGTAAAAGGCTTTATCCGCCAGTTGGCTTCTATTTTGGGGTTAATAGTCGGGCTGTTGGCGGCGAAAACTTTATATGCCTCTTTGGCGGAGAAACTTTGCCCGACAGTGACGGATTCGATGACAGTTGCGCAGGTGTTGGCTTTTATCATGATTTGGATTGCCGTGCCGTTGATTTTTGTACTGATAGCTTCGTTATTGACAAAAGCAATGCAGGCAATTTCGCTGAACTGGCTGAACCGCTGGTTAGGGAGTGGGCTGGGAGCACTTAAGTTTCTGTTGTTAACGAGTGTAGTGATCGGTGCGATAGAGTTTGTGGACAGCGATAATAAGTTAATTAGTGCAACAAAAAAGGAAGAATCTTTGTTATATTATCCGATGGAAACGTTTGCGGGGATCTTTTTCCCTGCTGCGAAGAATATGACGCAACAATATATATTAGAGAATAAAGATGCAACAAGAAGAACCCAATAAAATGAAACCCAATCAGAAAGACGAACTCGAAAAGAAGACTGATAATGAGTTTGTCCGGAAATTTGCGGAGGAGAAATATAAATACGGCTTCACCACAGAGGTGCATACAGACATCATTGAGCGTGGACTTAATGAAGATGTCATTCGTCTGATTTCATCGAAAAAAGACGAACCGGAGTGGTTGCTGGAGTTTCGCCTGAAAGCGTACCGCCACTGGCTGACGCTGGAGATGCCGACTTGGGCACATCTCCGTATCCCTGAAATTGACTATCAGTCGATTTCTTATTATGCCGATCCGACGAAGAAGAAAGAAGGACCGAAGAGCATGGAGGAAGTCGATCCTGAATTGATAAAGACGTTTAATAAACTGGGTATTCCTTTGGAGGAACAGATGGCTCTTAGCGGAATGGCGGTGGATGCCGTTATGGACTCTGTTTCCGTAAAGACTACCTTCAAGGAAACGCTGATGGAGAAAGGAATTATCTTCTGCTCGTTCAGTGAAGCCGTGCGGGAACATCCTGATTTGGTGAAGAAATATATGGGCTCGGTGGTAGGTTACCGGGATAATTTCTTTGCCGCGTTGAACTCCGCTGTCTTTTCTGACGGCTCTTTTGTGTATATTCCGAAAGGAGTACGTTGTCCGATGGAACTTTCCACCTATTTCCGTATCAATGCCCGTAACACGGGGCAGTTTGAACGTACGCTGATTGTGGCGGACGACGATTCATACGTTTCTTATCTGGAAGGATGTACAGCGCCGATGCGGGATGAAAATCAGTTGCATGCCGCTATCGTTGAGATAATCGTGCACGACCGCGCAGAGGTAAAATATAGTACTGTTCAGAACTGGTATCCGGGCGATGCGGAAGGTAAGGGCGGTGTATACAACTTTGTGACTAAACGTGGTAACTGCAAGGGAGTGGATAGTAAACTATCCTGGACACAAGTGGAAACCGGTTCGGCCATCACTTGGAAATACCCTTCCTGTATTCTGACAGGCGATAACTCGACCGCTGAATTCTATTCCGTAGCTGTAACGAACAACTATCAGCAGGCTGATACCGGAACGAAAATGATTCATCTGGGCAAGAACACCCGCAGTACGATTGTAAGTAAAGGTATCTCCGCCGGACATAGTGAGAACTCCTATCGTGGGTTGGTACGTGTGGCCGAGAAAGCGAATAATGCCCGCAATTATAGCCAGTGTGACTCTCTGTTGCTGGGAGATAAATGTGGTGCGCATACTTTCCCTTATATGGATATTCACAATGAAACGGCAGTGGTGGAACATGAAGCCACAACGAGCAAGATCAGTGAAGACCAAATATTCTATTGCAACCAGCGTGGTATTCCGACAGAAGACGCTATCGGGCTTATTGTGAACGGATATGCAAAAGAAGTATTGAATAAACTTCCGATGGAATTTGCGGTAGAAGCACAGAAGTTGCTTACTATCTCATTGGAAGGAAGCGTGGGGTGATTTACTAGTTGGCAATTTACGATTTACTATTTGGCTGCGCGCTTGTAGGAGGTAAATTGTCGGTAGTATAGGTTTTTAATAGTAAATAGTAAATGGAAAAATAGTACATATAATCATGTTAGAAATAAAAGACCTGCATGCCAGCATTAATGGCAAAGAGATATTGAAGGGTATTAACCTGACGGTGAATCCCGGTGAGGTGCACGCTATTATGGGGCCGAATGGCTCCGGTAAAAGTACGCTTTCTTCCGTATTGGTGGGAAATCCGGCTTTTGAGGTAACAAAAGGTTCGGTCACGTTTTATGGAAAGAACCTGTTGGAGTTGAGTCCTGAAGATCGTAGCCATGAAGGGATCTTTCTTAGTTTCCAGTATCCGGTAGAGATTCCGGGTGTGAGCATGGTCAACTTTATGCGTGCTGCTGTGAATGAGCAACGCAAATATAAAGGTCTGCCTGCGCTGACAGCCAGTGAGTTTCTGAAACTGATGCGTGAGAAACGTGCGGTGGTAGAGCTGGATAATAAGTTGGCTAACCGTTCGGTGAATGAAGGCTTTTCGGGTGGTGAAAAGAAACGGAATGAGATTTTCCAGATGGCCATGTTGGAACCGCGGTTGAGCATTCTTGATGAAACGGACTCCGGTTTGGATATTGATGCGCTCCGTATTGTTGCGGAAGGAGTGAACAAACTGAAAACTCCTGAAACAAGCACGATCGTTATTACTCACTACCAACGTTTGCTTGATTATATCAAACCTGATATTGTACATGTCCTTTATAAAGGTCGTATCGTAAAAACTGCCGGACCGGAACTTGCGCTGGAACTGGAAGAAAAAGGATATGATTGGATCAAGAAAGAAGTAGGAGAATAACAAATAATAAGTTATGATAGTTGAACAACAATATATAGACCTCTTCTCACAGACGGAAGCAATGATCTGCAAGCATAGCGCCGAAGTGCTGAATGCGCCTCGTGCAGCTGCATTTGCCGATTTTGAACGCCTCGGATTTCCGACTCGTAAGATGGAGAAGTACAAATATACGGATGTGAGCAAGTATTTTGAACCGGATTATGGTTTAAACTTGAATCGTCTGGCTATTCCGGTCAATCCGTATGAAGTGTTTAAGTGCGATGTGCCGAATATGAGTACCGCCCTGTATTTTGTGGTAAATGACGCATTTTATAATAGAGCACTTCCTAAAGTCAATCTGCCGGAAGGTGTGATTTTCGGCAGCTTGAAAGAAGTGGCCGGACAGCATCCGGAATTGGTGAAGAAGTATTACGGTCAGTTGGCAGATACTTCCAAAGATGGGGTGACTGCTTTCAATACAGCTTTTGCACAAGATGGTGTTGTATTTTATGTGCCGAAGAATGTAGTAGTAGAAAAACCGATCCAGCTGGTAAATATCCTGCGTGCAGATGTCAACTTCATGGTGAACCGCCGCGTACTAATCATCCTGGAGGATGGCGCGCAAGCCCGTCTGCTGATTTGTGACCATGCAATGGATAACGTGAACTTCCTGGCAACACAAGTGATTGAAGTATTTGCAGGTGAGAACACGGTATTCGATATGTATGAACTGGAAGAAACACATACAAGCACCGTTCGTATCAGTAACCTGTATGTAAAGCAGGAGGCAAACAGCAATGTATTGTTGAATGGAATGACCTTGCATAATGGTACTACCCGCAACACCACTGAAGTATTGTTGGCAGGAGAAGGAGCCGAGATAAACCTCTGTGGCATGGCAATTGCCGATAAGAACCAGCACGTAGACAATCATACAAGCATTGACCATGCCGTACCGAACTGCACCAGCAATGAGCTGTTCAAGTACGTACTCGACGATCAGTCGGTAGGCGCGTTTGCCGGACTGGTACTGGTGCGTCCCGATGCGCAACATACGAACTCCCAGCAGACTAACCGGAATCTTTGTGCTACGCGTGATGCGAGAATGTACACACAACCTCAATTGGAGATTTACGCGGATGATGTGAAATGTTCGCATGGAGCAACGGTAGGCCAGTTGGATGAGGGTGCATTATTCTATATGCGTTCACGAGGTATTGCAGAGAAAGAAGCCCGTTTGTTATTGATGTTCGCATTTGTCAATGAAGTGATTGATACCATTCGTTTGGAGGCACTGAAAGATCGCCTGCATCTATTGGTAGAGAAACGTTTCCGTGGCGAGCTGAATAGATGTCAGGGCTGTGCCATTTGTAAGTAACCACTAATAATTAATAAACGTGGATATTCAAAAGATACGTGAGGATTTTCCGATATTGAGCCGTACGGTTTACGGTAAACCTTTGGTTTATTTCGACAACGGTGCGACGACGCAGAAACCCCGTCTGGTAGTTGATGCGTTGGTGGATGAATATTATTCCGTTAATGCCAATGTGCATCGCGGTGTGCATTATCTTTCGCAACAAGCTACGGAATTGCATGAGGCTTCCCGTGAAACGGTGCGTCAGTTTATCAACGCCCGTAGCACGAACGAAGTTGTCTTCACCCGCGGAACGACGGAAAGCATCAACCTGCTTGTTTCCAGCTTTGGTGACGAATTTATGGAAGAGGGGGATGAAGTGATTCTTTCCGTGATGGAACATCATAGTAACATCGTTCCTTGGCAACTGTTGGCTGCCCGCAAGGGAATTGCCATCAAAGTGATTCCAATGAATGACAAAGGCGAACTCTTGCTGGATGAATACGAAAAACTATTTTCCGAACGAACGAAAATAGTCAGCGTGGTTCATGTTTCAAATGTGCTGGGTACGGTGAATCCGGTGAAAGAAATGATTGCAACGGCTCATGCGCATGGCGTACCTTGTCTGATAGACGCTGCACAGTCTATCCCTCACATGAAAGTGGACGTACAGGAGTTGGATGCTGATTTTCTGGTGTTCTCTGCCCATAAAATATACGGTCCGACAGGTGTCGGAGTGCTTTATGGAAAAGAAGAGTGGTTAGACCGCCTTCCGCCTTATCAGGGAGGAGGAGAGATGATTCAGCATGTCTCTTTTGAGAAGACTACTTTCAACGAACTTCCTTTCAAGTTTGAAGCCGGTACGCCCGACTACATCGGAACTACCGGACTGGCAAAAGCTCTTGATTACGTGAATGGACATGGACTTGAGCAGATAGCCGCCCATGAGCATGAACTGACAACTTACGCTTTGCAACGGCTGAAAGAGATTCCCCAGATGCGTATATTCGGTGAAGCAGCCGAACGGGGAGCAGTCATCTCCTTCCTGGTAGGAGATATCCATCATTTCGACCTCGGAACGTTGCTGGATCGTTTGGGTATTGCCGTGAGGACGGGACATCATTGTGCACAACCTCTCATGCAACGTCTTGGTATAGAAGGAACTGTACGGGCTTCGTTTGCCATGTACAATACGAAATCGGAAATAGATACATTGGTGGCGGGAATTGAACGCGTCAGCAAGATGTTCTAACAATATAAGCCGCTATTCCTGTGGGATGGCGGCTTTTTTTATTCTTTAACTAAAAAAAGATGCCTTCAAGTGCAGTGATTTGAGCTTTTGTGCGTCTAATAGGTAAAGAAACAAAATGTTCATTGAATATTAGGAGGGTCGTGAGACCATGCTCATATTATATAAATTCTCTCTCTTTAACATTAATCGCAGCTATATCGTAAGAAATTACGGTGTAGCTGCAACTTTTTTAGGGGGACTTGCGTCTAACTAAATACATATAACTTACAGATAACTAATAAAGAAAAAACTATGCTGATGACAACCACTCCCATCATTGAGGGAAAACGAATAGTGAAATATTATGGAATAGTTTCCGGAGAGACAATCATAGGTGCCAATGTATTCCGCGACTTGTTTGCAAGTATTCGGGATATTGTGGGTGGTCGTTCCGGTTCTTATGAAGAAGTGCTGCGTATGGCAAAAGATACAGCGTTGAAGGAAATGGAGGCACAAGCAGCTCAAATGGGAGCTAATGCCGTGATAGGTGTTGATTTGGATTATGAGACAGTTGGAGGTAGTGGCAGTATGCTGATGGTGACTGCTAACGGCACAGCCGTAAAGATTGAAGAGGATTAATTGATTATTGTTTTTTTTACTACAGAGAACACGGAAGACGCAGCGCATATACTTTGTTTAGTATCAATGGTATAAAACGCTGTGTCCTCCGTACTTCTGTGGTGAATATTATTCGGCAGTCAGCTCAATCACACGGCTGAAAGCCTGATTGGTAGTGAAAGCATTGATTCCTACTTTCATCAGATAATCTCCTGAATAAGTCTTCTCATTAGCAGCAAGATTCGATTTAGAGTTTGGCATCAGGTTGATTTCTTTCACCTTATACATTTTCTTCGCATCCAATCCCTGAAGTTTAACCGGGAGCAGCTTCTCACCGAAACGTGGGTGGATATCGTAGGTATAAAGCACTGCTTTGTTCTTATCCGGTGCGGCGTACATGACAGACATGTGATTACCATTGTATGGAGAAACCAGTCTGTACTGGTCACCATCCAGAATCACTTTCTTCAGACGCGTCCAGTTGGCAACTGCGTTTTGGCAAAAAGTCTGTTCGTCCGCATTCAGCTCTTTCAGTCCGAGATCGAAGCCCAGTTTACACATACTTGCTACATCGGTACGGAATTTCACGCTTGTCTTCTTGTTCCAGCTGGTTACGTGTGCGTCCATTGCTTTTGCAGGGAAGATTTGTGAGAATCCCCATTGGATAAACAGGCGCTCTATCGGGTCTGTATTGTCACTGCACCAGAATTCTGTGAAGTATTTCAATGCTTCGTAGTCGCAACGGGCGCCACCGCCGGAGCACAGCATCATCGGTACGTTCGGATATTTGTCTTTGATACGTTCCAATACATTATATATACCACGTACATGGTCGATATAAAGTTGTCCTTGTTTATTCTTCAAATAGGGAGAATAAATATTTGTGATGGGAGAGTTGCAGTCCCATTTAAAGAAAGCCACTTCCGGGTTCGCTGTCAGGATGTTATCCACTACGCTAAATACAAAATCTTGTACTTTCGGGTTGCTAAGATCGAGCACCAGTTGGTTACGGTAATAGTATGTTTCGCGATTGGGCAGTGTGATAGCCCAGTCAGGATGCTTCTCGAACAATTCACTTTTGGGGTTTATCATCTCCGGTTCGATCCAGATACCGAATTTCACTCCGGCTTCTTTGGCCGATTTCACGAGTGCGGGAATACCGCCCGGCAGTTTGGATTTCATCACTTCCCAGTCACCCAGTCCGGCATTGTCGCTGTTGCGAGGATGCTTGTTGCCGAACCAGCCATCATCCAACAAGAACATATCTACACCGAGATGTTTGGCTTCTTTCATCAGTTCGGCAAGCAGTTTCTCATCGAATTTGAAGTACGTATTTTCCCAGTTATTCAATAAAGTCATGCGGTCGCCTTGTCCGTCTTTCAGTTGGTGGTTGCGTGCCCATGCGTGGAGGTTGCGGCTGGCTTCGCCCGTACCGTTGTTGCTGAAAGTAAAGATGAATTCGGGAGTCGTAAATACTTCGTTCGGTTTTAGTTCATAATCAGATGCATACGGGTTGATGGCGGGGATGACGCGGAGGTTGCCTACGTTGTCCACTTCAAAGGTAAACTGGAAGTTGCCTGTCCATCCGATAGTCCCTAGCATGGCACGTCCTTGTGTTTCCTGTGCCGGTTGCTCAAAACCAAGTTCGAAGAACGGGTGAGTATGCATGGCGGCACGGCTTCCCAGTTTGGTGTCGATCACCTTTTTGCCGAACAATAGAGGTTGTGTGCTCATTTGTGCTTCTTTAGCCCAGTCGCTGCTGAATTCAGTCAGATAATACTCGTTTCCCGAGAAATAAAGCATGGTCGAAGCATAACGCCAGATGGTGACAGGCTTCTTTTCAGCATGTTTGATTTCACTCCACGTCTTGATGACGTTTTCTTTCGGATAAGCGATGTAATGCAGCGTGACTTCCACCGGGTACTGATCGTCTTTCAGTTGGATGACTGTCTCCGTTCCGCCTGCCACTGCTTTTTGTTCGGAAGATACATAACGGAGAATCGTGCTCGGGTTTCCATCATTGTGCGTGATTGCTACAGCCGGTTCAAAATAATCCTCGGCGCCGGAGCCCGGGTATACTTCCCATCCACGGGTAGATACACTTCCGTCACTTCCTCCTTTCACGTATGGAGAAAAGTTGTTGATGTCTTTCTCGTTCAGCAACTTATCGCCCAGATAAGCCTGATAAAGTCGTCCGTTGGGAGCTACTTGGAGAATTAAGTCTGTGTTGTCCGTTGCGATGCGGATAACGTTCTTTTCCTGGGCATTCACTTGTGCCAGGGTAAACAATGCCGTAAGTAATACGAAAAGTTTCTTCATGGTTTTTTTTAATAATTAATTAGGTATTAGTTAGTTTGTGGGCATATAATGCCACAAAGATAGTTATAATTCGTTTGGTATGAACTAGAATTTGATGCTTGCGCTAAATTCTACGGTGAATGGGCGTAAATAATTTCCACTCATATAATTTCCGGCGTATTGGGCAGCTTCTTCTTTCGTAATCAGTTCCGAACCGTTGATGGTTCCGCTGGCTCCTTTCTGATTCAGGAAGTTGATGACTGTTGCCCCCAGAGACAGGTGTTTGTTTACGTTCCAGTTGATTCCTCCGAACGTTTCCCAGCGGCCGTTGAAGTAGAGTGCTTCCTGAAGATTGGCGTATGTCTTGCCGAAATAGCGGAAACTAAGCCAGAGGCGTAAGTCTTTCGTGATGTTATAGCTTGGGTCGAGTTCGACAAGTATCTGCGGGATCTCTTTTACGATCATTCCGTTGGCATTGACAGACATCTCCGAACCATCGTTGAAAATGACACTTGCGTTATAGTTCTTGTAAACAGGCTTCTGATACGTGAACAGGGCATGCAGATGGAAACCTTTGAACGGGTCGATCTCGGCAGAAGTGGTCCATCCTAGTGTTTTGATATTATAGATAAGCAAAACGGTCTTTCCTTCTTCCGTTCCCGGTTTCGTGAGGTTTTGCTGGTCGATGTTATTGGATTTAGAGATATAGGTCACCATAGAGGTGAGGTTGATCCAATGGTTCTTGTAGAACAGACCGCCACGGATTAACGGTATGGTGACCCGTTTGTATTGTTCTTCCGTAGGACCTGTTCCGGCGTATTCGTTGATACGGGGGAAGCGGGTGGCTACTGTTCCGTCGGCAGTCAGTCCGAACTGCCGGGTTACGTTGTAAGTGGCGCGGAGCGTGGCGGCATAGTTCAGTTTATCTTTTACCACTTTGGCAGGATGAACACTGCGCGGGGTGGCGATGATATTTCCTGTTTCTTTCTCTTTATGATAAGTGGTAAAGTCGCCGATGTGGAAGTTCGGGAAACGGGAAGCGGATATCTGGTCGGCGCTCATCCGGTAATATTCGAGGCGTCCGCCATAATAGATGTTGAATTTGGGAGTTACCTGCCAGTTGTCTGTAAGGTAGAGGGCGAGTTTGTTTTCATATCCCATTGTATATTCGGGGCTAAGCTCGTTGTAGCCGTATGTCTGCACGTGTTGACCGGTCAGTGTGGGGTCCAGAGAACTTGTTGCGGTGGAAGTGAGCAGTTGTGGATAATTCTCTACGGTAGCCATCCATTGCAGAGAAGAGGAGTGGTAGTCAAGATGATAATACCATTCGTTCAATCCTAGGCGCAAATCATGGTTGCCGAAAGTCTTGTTTAGTTCGGAAGTAATCAGGAAGTTTTTCACTTTACCTACGTGCAGCCAGGTGCGGCGGCCTTCTGCCAGTCCTTCATACGGATGACCGTTGGATAACGTAAAACCAGCGTCGGCAGTTACTTCGCTGATGGTGCTGCCTCCGAAATCCACATAGTTGGCGCGTGGGGCATCCATATATTTCAGGTTGAATTTCCACAGCAGGTCGTTTTGGAAACGATAATCGGCAATCAGTGCTATTTCATTGGCACGGTTTTCCGAGCCGTCGCTTAAATTCCATGTTTTCATTTTCCCGTCTCTCACGTCCATGTATTCAAAAGAACCGTTTTGCGGGACATACGAATTCGTTCCCAGTTTGAAGCCGTCTATCTCTTTCACCGAGCCGTCGCCGACATAGATAAAAGGAGCGGCATTGGCATAACTGCCCGGATTCTCACTGCGGGAATGTTTGTAGAGCAGGGATATTTTGCCCCGTCCGTTGTTGAAGAGGCGGGTCAGGCCGGCATGATAGATCTCGGTGCGGTCTGTGTAGTTTGTAAATTTGAGGTCGAAACTGCCCGGATCGAAGTTCTGATAGATGCTTGCGGTGTAGAGCCAATGGTCGTTGATGGCTCCTGAAACATTGAAATCGAAGTTCTGCATCCCGAAATGATTGGTCCGGTAGTTGAAGATACCTTGGAAATTTTTTTGTCCCAGTTTGCTGAAGGAGTTGACGGAATAAGCGATGTTACCGGTGGTGATGGCCGACTCGGAAGGAGATAAAAGTCCCACTTCTCCCAGGCTGCTGTCGCTGCGCCAATGGGCGGCTAGCTTGTGAACGGCCGAGGAATAGACGGCGGGAAGCCCATTCTCATATACATTAACGTCCTCGCTGGGAAGCCCGATTTGAATTTCGCGGGGTTTGTTGGCGTCGGAAGCATTCAGCATCACATTGCGTTCGCCTTCTTCTGCTTCTTTTTTAGAAGGGTTGGCAGGTTCTTTTGAGAGATTGGCAGGGATCGTATCCTGCTTCATTGCGGTGCGGTTTGTCTTTTTCTTTTGATCCTGAATGTTCGCTGCATTTCCGTTGGAGGGAATCAGTTGCAAGAGGATTGCTAGAGCAAGGCAACTAAAGGTTACTTTTTTCATCACTTGTATTTATTTTAAGATTTTGGAAGTTCACGTCGGTTGTGTCGTTTTGACGAAGGCAAAGATAGGGGGAGTAGAAACAGGCGGCTATACTCTCTTTTGTCAAGATGTGCAAGAGATGTTTCAAATGTATAATAGCACCCTTGTGGTGCGACATTTATTGCTATCCTTGCAACAAATGTTTCATCCTTCCTATGCATTTAGCGTAAAAAAAACTATATTTGTCGCTATCTAATATCTGTGTATGAAAAGGAATCTGTTGCTTTTTCTTCTTTCTGTTTGTTTCTTCCTTCCGGACTTTGCCGCGACGGGGCAGTATAACTTTATCCGTGTAGATGGTGAAAGTGGTCTTTCGAACAGTCATGTCAAGTCCATTATTCAAGATAGTTACGGTTTTATCTGGTTGGGTACCCGCAATGGACTTAACCGTTATGACGGAGTGTCGATGAAACTGTATAATTGTTATGACGAGACTTTGCAACATGGCAATCAGGTCATATCTGCTCTTTTTGAAGATGATCACCGGCAGTTGTGGGTAGGTACGGACGATGGTGTTTATATTCAAGACCTTGCCACCGGGAAGTTTTCTTTTTTTGATGCCCGTACAGAGAGCGGAGAACAAATCAGATACAACTGGATTGAGGATATACTGGCAGACCATTCGGGAAATATATGGGTGAATGCGCCCAATCAGGGAGTTTTCCGCTATCAGGTGGAGACGGGGAAGCTGTTCCGCTACATTCCTTGTCCCGGTAAAGATAAAAGTAAGGACTTTCCGCAATCCATCTGTGTGGATAAAGACGGTACGATTTGGGTCGGTACGTACGGAGCGGGAATCTACCGTTATAGCCCGGAACAGGATAAATTTGTGGCGTATGCCACAGAGGCGCTTAAAGGAGATTTCATATTTACTCTTTGTGATTATGGCGATGAACTGATTGTAGGCGTGCATGAAGAGGAATTGAAACGGTTTAATAAAAAGACAGGGGAGGTGAGCGTGTTCCCTGCGCCGGAAGTGCATCGGAAGATTATTCGTTACGCCGTTTGCTTCGGAGACGAATTATGGGTGGGAACTCAAAATGGTGTTTATGTGATTAATGAGAAACAGAATAGTGTGCAACATATCCCTGCTGATGCCGGAGGAAAGTATGGGCTTGGAGATGCTATCGTGGATAAGATTTATCGCGATCGTGAAGGAGGAACCTGGATTTGTACGCAATTTGGAGGAGCCAGTTACCTGCCTGTACGCTCGCTCGACTTTTCTGTTTATCTTCCGGGAGCACCCGGTACGGTCTGCGGACGTCGCATCAGTGAATTGGCGGAAGGAAAAGACGGGACAGTGTGGATTAGTACGCAGGATGGCGGGGTTTGTTATTGGAATCCGAAGGCGCAGACTTTCGTAAAAGTTCCCGAATCCTCGGACCGTCAGAATGTGTTGAGCTTGTTTGCTTCGGATGATTTAGTCGGGGCGGGTTACTTTAAAGGAGGTATTGATCTAATAATTCCGGGGACAGCCTCTTTTGCTTCTTCTTCCATTTCTTCTTCGACTTTTTCATCTTTGACTTCTTCTTCTACTGTATCTCCTGTTTCTGTTGCCTCCTCTGCCATTTCTACCACAAACATTTTTCGAGGGCAGGTTCAGACATTCTATCCCGCACAACTCGGCATCAGTGAAGGTTCGGTGTTTGCCCTTTATCGTGACCGTGGGGGAGTCATCTGGCTGGGCGATGGTTGGAACATCTTCCGTTCGGCCGACAAAGGGCGGACTTTTGAGAAGATGGAACAATTCGGTTATGCTTATATGCGTGACATCCTCGAAGATAAATCCGGCAATATATGGGTCGCAACAATGGGTAATGGCATATTCCGGTATAATCCGCAGACGGATCAGATGGTCAAGTATCAATGTGTACCGGGAGACAGCACCTCTATCGGAACGAATGAAGTGACAGGCATAACGGAGGATAGCAAAGGTCTTCTCTGGTTTTCTACGGATCGGGGAGGGTTATTGTGTTTTAACCCCGAAACGGGCAGGTTCCGGACATACACTAAAGCGAACGGTCTTCCGGACAACGTGACCTATAAAGTGGTGGAAGACGCACAACATCGCATCTGGTTCGGAACAGACCGTGGACTGGTTTGCCTTCATCCGGAAACAGACAGCCTGCAAATCTTTACCCGAAACGATGGGCTGCCTGATAATCAGTTTAATTATAAATCGGCTTTGGCTGCCTCTGATGGGACTATCTGGATGGGGACCATCAACGGACTTGTCTCTTTTAATCCGCAGATTGTCCGCCGGAACACATTTGTCCCTCCGGTCTACATCACCGGAATGTATGTACAAGGACGTGAAACTCCTTTCCCGGCAGATGGCGTGCAATTGCCTTACCGTTCTAATGTCGGCTTTGATTTCGTTGCTTTAAGTTATACATCGCCGGGCGCAAACCGTTATGCTTATAAAATGGAAGGTATAGACAACGACTGGAACTATACGTCTGCTGCACATACTGCGTCTTATGCCCAGCTTCCGCCGGGAGACTATTTGTTTCGTGTGCGTGGCAGTAATAATGATGGGGTCTGGAATCAGGAAGAAGCCACTTTGTCGGTACGTATTCTTCCACCCTGGTGGCGTACAGTGTGGGCGTACCTTATCTATATTATTGTTGTATCCGGTAGTTTTGTACTGACCCTTCGTGCTTATCGCCGCCGTGAAGTGCAGAAGATACGTGAACAGCAATTATTGGCAGAACTGGCACGTGAACGTGAATCCCACCGTACGCATGAGATGTTTATTAATCAGATCACTTACGGCGCCTGCACTCCGCAAGGGGATGCCATGTCACGGGCGGACGAGCAACTGATGTCTCAATTGATAGCCAAAGTGCGTGAGAATCTTTCCGATGCCAACTATAATGTGGAAGCATTAGCTGCGGCTATGAATATGTCCCGCTCCAGCCTTCACCGTAAAATTAAGGCATTGACCGACCTTTCTTCACTCGATTTTATCCGTATCATCCGGCTAAAACATGCTGCGGAATTGTTGCAGGAGGGAGAACTGCGCATCAATGAAATTTGTGACAGGGTAGGATTTCAGTCACCTTCTTACTTCGCCAAAGTATTTCAGAAACAATTTGGAGTCACTCCTACAGAGTTTGCCCAGCAGAATAAGCAGAGAATAACAGATAGTTAGTAGTTATTGACTATTATTCGTTGTCTCTTTGTTTGAATTTGAACTGAAATTAGTTCATTTCCGTACAGTAATGCACTGTTTCAGCCTATTCTAACAAGGGTATATTCTCACTGCAATGAGAAAAAGTTCTCATTACAGTGAGAATTTCTTCTCATACCTATGAGTATTTTTTCTCATAGGGATAAGTATAGTTGAGAATGTTTACGGAAGTTTTTTTTGAATTATAATTGTATGAGTTTACCTCATTTCCGTACCGTTTCTGGTTAAATGGGAAGTTAATTCAGACAGAAGAACATAAGAACAAAAAATAGAATAGCCGTTCAATAAGCAACAGGAATAATTTTCAAAGCGCAGTCTTTATGTTCTTTTGTTCTTATGTCTAAAAATAACTACCATCTGCTCATTTGTCCAAAGAGACGTATAAAAAATAGAATGATTCAACTCTGTAAATTCTTTCTTTTTTACTTGCTTATTTCGATTGATTTCCATACTTTTAGCCTCCGTAATCCTTTAAAAATTGACCCTATGGACAACATTCTTTTCTGGCTCGTTCCAGTCGCTTCCGTGTTAGCCCTCTGCTTTGCTTATTACTTTCATAAGCAAATGATGAAAGAGAGTGAAGGTACACCCCAAATGATAAAAATAGCTGCTGCTGTACGCAAAGGAGCTATGTCTTATCTAAAGCAACAATACAAAATAGTAGGTTGGGTATTCTTGGGGCTGGTTATTTTGTTTTCAATTATGGCTTATGGCTTTCATGTACAGAATGCCTGGGTTCCCATTGCTTTCCTTACAGGTGGATTCTTCTCCGGACTTTCCGGGTTTCTGGGAATGAAGACGGCGACTTATGCGTCCGCTCGTACCGCTAATGCTGCCCGTACTTCTCTGAATGCAGGATTAAGAATTGCTTTCCGAAGTGGTGCCGTGATGGGACTGGTGGTCGTTGGCCTGGGACTGCTCGATATATCTTTTTGGTATCTGTTGCTGAATGCAGTGATTCCTGCTGATGCACTGACACCTACTCATAAACTCTGTGTAATCACTACCACCATGCTGACATTTGGTATGGGAGCTTCTACCCAGGCGCTCTTTGCCCGTGTAGGCGGTGGTATCTATACAAAGGCAGCCGATGTCGGAGCCGACTTGGTAGGCAAAGTAGAAGCCGGAATCCCGGAAGATGACCCTCGTAATCCTGCCACTATTGCCGATAATGTGGGTGATAATGTAGGCGACGTGGCTGGTATGGGAGCCGATTTATACGAATCTTACTGTGGCTCGATTCTGGCAACAGCCGCACTGGGTGCTGCTGCTTTTATCCATTCGGCAGATACAGTGATGCAATTCAAAGCAGTGATCGCCCCGATGCTGATCGCGGCTGTCGGTATTATCCTTTCTATTATAGGTATATTTGCTGTCCGTACCAAGGAGAATGCGACTATGAAGGACCTGCTCGGTTCGTTGGCTTTCGGCACGAATCTTAGTTCCGTATTAATTGTTGCTGCTACATTCCTTATTCTGTGGCTTCTGCAACTTGATAACTGGATTTGGATTTCTTGTGCCGTAGTAGTCGGACTATTGGTAGGTATTATCATCGGACGTTCTACGGAATATTATACTTCCCAATCCTATCGCCCTACCCAGAAACTAAGTGAAAGCGGTAAGACCGGACCTGCCACCGTAATTATCTCCGGTATCGGTTTAGGTATGCTTTCTACGGCTATTCCGGTAATTGCAGTCGTGATTGGTATCATTGCTTCCTATCTGTTGGCTTCCGCCGGCGATTTTGCCAATGTCGGTATGGGACTATATGGAATCGGTATTGCGGCTGTCGGCATGCTTTCTACTTTAGGTATCACTCTGGCAACGGATGCTTACGGCCCGATTGCGGATAATGCAGGAGGTAACGCGGAAATGTCCGGCTTGGGTGCCGAAGTCCGCAAACGTACCGATGCGCTCGATTCATTGGGGAATACGACTGCTGCCACCGGAAAAGGTTTTGCAATCGGTTCCGCTGCATTGACAGGCTTGGCTTTGCTGGCTTCTTACGTGGAAGAGATTAAAATAGGCTTGCTCCGGTTGGGCGAAACAGTCCTGACATTTTCCGACGGCAAAGCCATCGAGGTATCAAAAGCCTCTTTCTCCGACTTTATGATCTATTATGATGTCACACTTATGAACCCGAAGGTGTTGGCGGGGATGTTCCTCGGCTCCATGATGGCTTTCATGTTCTGCGGGTTGACAATGAATGCAGTCGGACGGGCAGCCGGACACATGGTGGAGGAAGTACGCCGCCAGTTCCGTGAAATCCCCGGAATACTAACAGGAAAAGCCGAACCCGATTACGCCCGTTGCGTGGCCATCTCGACAAAAGGGGCGCAGCACGAGATGGTGACCCCTTCCCTGTTAGCCATCATCGCACCGATCCTCACCGGTCTGATATTCGGAGTAACAGGAGTGGTCGGACTGCTGATCGGCGGCCTGAGCACCGGGTTCGTACTGGCGATCTTCATGGCCAATTCGGGAGGCGCCTGGGACAACGCCAAGAAACATATCGAAGAAGGAAACCACGGTGGCAAGGGCAGCGAAGCCCATAAGGCGACAGTCGTAGGCGATACGGTCGGCGACCCGTTCAAAGACACCTCCGGTCCCAGCCTCAACATCCTGATCAAGCTGATGAGCATGGTAGCGATCGTCATGGCAGGATTGACAGTAGCCTGGAGTTTGTTCTGATCGGGTGATAGGTGATAGGTGAAAAGGCCTTTTTGTAAAACTTTTCTGAGTTTGAATTAAAAAACGTCACCTTAAAGGCGGCGTTTTTTAATTCATTTTTCCTAAACTTTTACAGAAACGGGGTTTTACCTATCACCTATCACCATAAATCACTGATAATCAATAATAGCATTTCTTAATACACCTTTTTTATTTATCCCACGCGATGAAATGTTTGAATCTTCATTTACGCCCTCATTCGAAAGGACAGACACCCCAAAAAGGCTACCGTAAAGCTATGCTTTATGAAGGCTAAAGCTATGGGTTACGCAACCTAATGCATAGCTTTAGAGAAGCTGGTGCATTGCCGAACGGGATGCGCCGGGACAAATCGTTTCCTACTCATCTATTTTTAACTACCGGATGAAAGCATTCATGGAGAATTGCATGTATCTTTGCAGCCGGTATAACATAAAAACAATCTGTATGTCAATCTCACGCTTCAATGCAGTGGAGAAAGCATCCAACCGAAAGGCAGTGGAAGCCATTACTCCCAATCAGAAAGTATCCGAATATTATGGTGAGAACGTCTTCAACCGGAAGGCAATGCAAAAGTATCTCTCCAAGGAAACCTACAAAGCCCTGACCCATGCCATCGACAACGGAACCCCTATCGACCGCGAAATAGCCAATCATGTGGCTGCCGGCATGCGTATGTGGGCACTGGAAAAAGGAGTCACACATTACACACACTGGTTCCAGCCTCTTACCGACGGGACAGCCGAAAAGCACGACGCATTCGTCGAACATGACGGCGGCGGCGGCATGATCGAAGAATTCAGCGGCAAGCTGCTCGCACAACAGGAGCCGGACGCATCCAGCTTCCCCAACGGCGGATTGCGCAACACGTTCGAAGCCCGCGGCTATTCGGCCTGGGACCCCTCCTCACCTGCGTTTATCGTAGACGACACCTTGTGTATCCCGACCGTATTCATCGCCTATACCGGTGAAGCGCTGGACTACAAGACCCCGCTGATCCGCTCCATCGAAGCCTTGAACAAGGCTGCCAAAGATGTCTG
>ERZ779671.550-NODE-550-length-18718-cov-2.382950_pt1 | contig 18718 bp, 15 predicted proteins | sample MGYA00511074_ERZ779671 | MGnify/ENA primary metagenome ERZ779671 (study PRJEB29588, sample SAMEA2158454) | human gut metagenome | biome: human gut; feature: human-associated habitat; material: faeces | place: Denmark | collected 2008/2010 ... | reverse complement strand
AGAAGGCAAGAGACCTCCTCATCGGCCAGGCAGACGACCGCGAGGTACACGCAAACTTAAAGAATCTGGGTGTAGATCAGGTCGCAATGCATAGACACTAAATAACAATATAGAGACAGAACCCACTACAGGTCCGAAGCCGGTAATCCCGGCATACCGCTGCGCAAAATATGGGTATTGTGTTCGGACGATGCAGCTGACAGATGTTTGCGGATAGTCGGACAAGATGTCCGCCTCCCGAAAACGTCAGTCGCCACATAGCCGGACACGTTGCACTTCTATTTATGCTACGCAGGATACCACCCCGGCCTGCTTCTGCTTTCCTGCTATTCTACGGTAATAAAAAACACAGCCAGAATGGTACTGGTAAAAAGCTGGAAATCATGGCTTTTATCAGTACCGTTCTGGCTGATTTTATTTCTCTCTTAGCGGGAGCAATACAGCAGAAGCCGGTTATCCCGGCATTCCGCGGAGCATAAGATTGAAAATGAAAAGTAGAGGGTATCCATTACCTTAAACGCACAGCAAACAAGCCATCTCACGGTGGCCGCTTTAAAAATTGAATATTAGAAATGTTAAGGTTATATAGTTGCTGACTTGATTTTGTAACCTTGGTTACGAGTGATTATGAGGGCTTGCTCTACAGTAATCTCACGATCAACTGGAGGTAAATCAGATTTCTGATAAAGTTCTGCGTTATAGTTTTCACCGTTCTTCAACATGTGGTATAATGCGGTAAGAAGCATTCTTGCTATCGTAATGATTGCTTTCTTGTGACCGCGACGTTTTCTGAGACGGAGATAACGGTTACGCATTTCAGGATGCTTTTTACTGGTGACAACAGCATTCGCACACTGAACCAGTAAAGGTTTGATATAGCATCCGGCCTTGGAAACCCGAACAGATTTTTTCTTTCCTGCACTTTCATTGTTGGTCGGGGTAAGACCAGCCCATGAACACAAGTGTTTCGCCGAAGGAAAAGCCTCCATGTTGGTACCGATTTCGGAAATGATTCCGATGGCAGTGAAGTTACTGCTGATGCCAGGAGCGGTTTGAAGAATGGTAAGTTCCTGCTGATAGGGAGCGGCGAGCGCAAGAATGAGTTTTTCAAGCTCTGCTTTTCGGGATTCGAGGTTTTCATAATGAGCTTTGATGATCTTGAGTTTGCCGGCCTGCTCAGGAGTAATAAAGCCGTCAATGGCATCACGGAGCTCTGGAAGTTTTTTCTTCAAACTTTTGTAAACAAGAGGCTCAAGGTCAAAAGAAGTATCTGCGGGATTTTCCAAAAGCTTATCCAGTATCGCCTGAGCAGATTTGCCGAAGGTGTCCGAGACAACGTTTCCCAACTGGATATTGGAAACCGTGAGACAGTTCTGCAAACGATTCTTTTCGCTTGATTTGAAGCAGGTCAGTTTGAAACGGTAGCGCATAAGGTCACGAAGCTGGCGGATGTCAGAAGGGGGCATAAAGCTACCGGCAACAAGATCATGCTTAAACAGGTCAGCAATCCATTTGGCATCTTTCTTGTCAGTTTTCTTTCCACGGATAGCCTTAACATATTTGGGATGAGCAAGGACAATCGAACAATCCGATTCCAGGATGTTATAAACAGGGATCCAGTATTTACTGGTAGATTCCATACAGACATCCTTGCAATTCCGGTCGATTAGCCATTGTAACAGAGTTTTCAGACCGCTCGTGTAGGTCGAAAACCGGTGGCTCTCGTAAGAAGTGATGCCTTTGTCGCTGGTAGAAGCGACACAGGCAACTACAAAAGTCTTGTGGACATCAATGCCACAGCAGATTTTGTACACGATTTTTAAAGCCATAGGGACTCCTTTCAGAACCGAGAGGTTCAAAGAATTATAGGGAGAGACGGCATTGACTGAACGCCTAAGCCATAAACGAGAATGTTTAAACAAAGATAAGATTACGTGCTCAGAGTCACACTTATTTGTGTTTGAAAAGGCGGACTACACATATAAAGATACGGTCATCCGGCAAGCCGGACAGCCCACTCACCTCCCCGTGATTTGTAGTGTACCGAGATCCCTATAAGAAGAATTATAAAAGAAAAGTAGACTCAGGCAACCGTTTTCATAACGTTTTGTGCCTGAGCGAAGCGAAAGGAATGGATATAAAAATGAATATTAGTGACTTTATTGAGAAGAATGATATTGCAATCTTAGCTAAAGCTGATTTAGGGAACCAAAGATTTGATATAATTAAAAAAGATGTTGAACTCGAATCATATGACTTGTTTGAGCAGTTAATTCTTTTTAACAGTGTAGAAAATTTAATGAAAAGTTTGAGTGGACAACTATTACCTAGAATTTGGACACAAGGTAATACAAAATGTGTGATTTGTCAACCAAATGATGAACAAATAGTAGCACTATTTTATGACAATTGTATGGATGCAAAAGATAATTACTTTTATGCAAAACAGCTAGATTCACAACTGAAAGAATTGTTTTAAATTATGTCTCTAGTATAACGTTCGCTAATTAACTGGACTTTTTACACAACAGAGTATCAACGATAATCTCCTCGGATACATCGATATCATCAAGATTGTATTTCCAGTGAAATACCACTGGCTCTGCGTTGACCTCAGCAAAATACAGATAAATGCGATCCACTAGCTCTGCCTTTGACTTAACACGTATTCCCCGGAGCATCTGTTTTGTCATTTTGCCGAAGAAACCTTCAAACATATTCAGCCAGGATCCATGCTTTGGCGTAAATACAAACTCAAATCTCCCCGGCACCGTAGCAAGGTACTTCCTTGTTTCTTCGGATGTGTGAACTTTCAGATTATCGAGCACTATACGAATCTTGTCACCCTCTGGATACTTGCTGTCGAGTATTTTCAGAAATTCGATATAGTCCTTGCTGTTGTGGGTCTCGCTAACCAGTGGGATGGCCTCTCCGGTCTGTAAGTCGATTCCTGCCAGCAATGACAACGTCCCAAGACGCTTATACTCATAGTCTCTGCTGATCGTACTGTGGCGCTCATCCGGAAGAAGGTCTTCCGAAGTTGTGGCAGTTGCCTGTATTCCAGGCTTCTCATCATAGGAAAGCACATGGACAAATTCTTTGTCTTCTGCCCATGGAATGAGATGCCCATCTTCATCGAACTGCATTGAAAGCTGCTTATACACTAACAAAACATCATGCATCTTGCTGTCAAAATCAGGATCCCGGTTTTCGCAGTAATATTTGATTCGAAAAGGCTTGATTTCAGCTTCGTCCAAAATGCTATGAACTGTGCTTTTGTGAATGGTGGAAAGCCTTGTATAGCCAGCTGCTTCTGCGTTTTTATTGATATGTGACGTTAGCTTGGCATAGGTCCAGGTCTCTGCGGCATAACCAAAATCAATTGGTTTCTGACAGGCGATATTGATGATCCAAGCTTTCTCATCGTCCGTGATTTCGGCATTGCGACCACGGCCTGGTGCGTCAAAGAGAGCGTTTTCCACACCGCCTTCTGCATATTTGTTTAAGCAAAGCATGACGCTCTTACGGTTGATTCCAACTTTATCGGCAATGTCATCAATGGAGCAACCATCTGCTTTCAATAGCAGGATGCGGGCTCGGCTTACAGTCTGAGCCTGAATTGTGCGGGCACGTGTTTGCATTTCGAGGTATTCACGGTCTTCTGCAGTTAAATTGATAATACTTGATTTTCTTCCCATAAGTACAACGCCTCCATCAGTTGATATATGCATTGTACCATGAAAGTTAAATATAGTCCGGTTATTTAAAAGATATTATACTAGTATTAAAATTTGAAAAAAATATAAATCATTCAGGGGGCAGTGATTTATTATTTTACCCTGAGTTAGTAGGATTACCTTCAAATGCAACTATTGATGAAATTGTGGATCTAGCAATGAAGGAAATAGAGGAATAATTAACGATGCATATGTGTGGATATTGCCTATAGTGACAAATGATAAAATCTTTTGAAAATAGCGTCTTATGTTGTTATTTTATTTAAATGTATTTTAGGTGCATAAACGGTATAAAACTTCTTCTAACGTGCAGTATACCAGTACAATGCCAGAGGCCAGATCGCAGGAACTGCGGACGGGGTGAAGGAAGGCTATGAATACACTCCGGCAGGGCAGGTCAGCAGGACTATAGACGGCAACGGTAATGCGGTGCAGTACCGCTACAACAGTCTCGGCAAGATCAGCGAGAGAATTGATCAGCTGGGATTCACAGAGACCTTCCGGTATGACGAGGAGGGCAACCTGTCCCTGCACATCGACAGGGACGGAAGACAGCTGCAGCGCGCCTGCAACGTATTCGGACAGCCTGTGTATGAGAAGGCGTCCGATGCAGAGGGAAAACATACCAACATCAGCACCTGGCACTATGACAGCCTGGGCCGGGTGACCCGTGCCGTCTGTGACGGGAAGTCCTATGAATACATCTACGATGCATATGGTAACCTGAAAGAGAAGCGTTCCAACGGGAAACGCTTAGTTTCCTATACCCATGACAGGGCAGGGCAGATCACGGAGATCAGGGATCCCGCAGGAGTCAGCACCCGGTATGAGTATGACATTCTGGGCAGACGAAGCCGCATCTTTAATGATGACGGACTGGAAGTGCGCTACGGCTACGATGCTTTGAACCGCATCAGTCGCATCCATTATGGTAACGGTGTGGAGACCGCCTATACCTATGATGGGGACGGTAACATCCGCACTCTGGAAACCAGAGCGGGCGAAAATGTCCTGCTCTCCTTTGCATACCGGTATGACGGCAACGGAAACCGTACGGCGAAGACAGGCACACAGGCAGCTCTGGGCGGCATCACTTCCGAAATCACCGCAGGGAATAATGCGTTGGATCTCTCCTATGCTTATGATGTCCGGGGACAGCTTCTGGAAGAGCGGCGGAACGGCGCTTCTGTTTGCTATGCCTATGACAAAGCCGGAAACAGAATCCGGAAGACGGATGTACAGGGAGAAATCCGTTATCTTTATAATGAGAAGAACCAGCTGGTCGAAGAGGAAAGCCCTGCCGATAGAAAACAGTTTTCTTATGACCGTCAGGGCGGTATAATAGAGGAGAAAAATGCAGCCGGAATCCGCCTGTTCTCCTATAACAGCCGCCACCAGCAGACAAGGGTGGAAACCGAAACCGGCAGCGTGCAGGAGAACCGCTATGATGCGGAAGGCCTGCGTTTTGAACTGCTGGAAAACGGCAGGAGAACCAGCTTTGTATACCACGATGGAGAGCTTCTGCAGGAGGAGGGAAGAGAAGAGCAGGGCACCAGTTATCATCTCGGGGCAGGGATGGAAGCGTTCCGCAGAGGACAGGAACTGTCCTACTACCACAGGGACGAACAGCTCAGTACGGTATTTGTTACTGATGGACAGGGAGAAATCCGGAACAGCTATCAGTATGATGCCTTTGGCATACCCCTTGAGACCACAGAGCAGTTGAATAACCGCATCCGTTATACGGGACAACAGTATGATGATGTAACGGGACAGTATTATTTACGGGCGAGGTATTATAATCCGGTTGCCGGGCGTTTCATGCAGGAAGACGTCTATCAGGGGGATGGACTGAATCTGTATGCGTACTGCGGGAATAACCCGGTGGTGTATGATGATCCGAGTGGGTATGCAAGTACGTCAACAGGTAAAGCTTGTCCACCGCAGGGGAAAATTAGTGAAAGTGTTGATGAGACCAGCTATGGGAAGTCAAGTAGTAATTGTACGGAATTGGTACCATATTATCCCGCAAATAATGGAGCTGAGAGTGGTAGTAGTGCTGATTTAGGAAATAAACTCGACTATCAATTTGGAAAAGCAGGAGGAAACAGGCATAATATTGACAGGACTAATGGTTTAAAAGCAGAAATGGATAAATTAGGTTTTAATGATACAGCAGAAAATCGAGCTTATTTTGAACAATATTATAATGACGTTTTAAATAGTTCAAATAATATTGTAGGAGATCCAGAAACGGCATCATATATAGAAAATGGAGTGACACATTATTATACTGTTACAACTAGAGAGAGTTTTTTGATGGGTAAGTATGGTGGAGCAAAGGTAACTACATATTGGGATGGAAATAGATTATTAACAATAAAAATAGGTTCTGGAAAGCAAACAAGATATAATCATTAAATTGGGAAAGCAGGTTATTGGTATGAACGATATTATTAATTTGGAAAAAGCGACAGAGTACGTGGTGTATAATCCAATATTGACATTGAGTGAAGACGTTGATTATGATAATTGCTTTTGTGTATTACAAACAAATAGTGGCAATATTGCATTTTCGTATTATGATTTGGGAATTGCTCCTGCTTATGTAATACAAAACACAATCTTGTTTTTAAGTTTTGGAAAAGGTTATTATATTATAGATTTAAAAGAAAAATACGTATTATATAAATCTGTGGATTTATTGTCTGTTATTTTTGAAATCATAAAATTTGATTATCAATCGTGCATTGTACTTGTAGGAGAGATATCTTTAATATGTTATAGTTTAGAAGGAAATTTGATATGGAAAAATAGTTATAGAAATACAATATTTGATTGGTTTGTTACGGATAAAGGGCTTTCTGTAGTTTTTGAGAATGATGAGAAGTGGCTAATTACATTAAAAGATGGGAATGGTATTCGTGTAGAATAATATTTAATCTGCGTTATACTTTTGGACATTCAATAACTTACAACTCTTGCATGTCTATTAATTAACGATCATGGTTACTCAGAAGGAATCAGGAATCCATGATGTTAATTAATAGAATTCGGGTGTGAAAAGGTAATTTTTTGAAAGTGATTCGTCATAATGTACAAAATATATGCATTCAGAACCCGCTTTCGCTTGGATTGGTTTGCTCATGTTACATACAATTCCTGTTGCATTTCACTTGCAGGAATTTACTAACGAGTAGACCATACAGTTCTTCATCGTATTATATTTGTGCATTAGGGTGATTACTTTTTAGAAGGGAATCTTTTGACACTCTAATCTTAATAGATACTAGCGAAATTTTGCCGAGTTGGGTATACGAAAGGACATTGCAATTTCAATATGCTGATGTAGCGTACTCTTAGTAACAGAATATTGGGAAATATGCTTTCAGATGGAGAAATTTCTTATCTCTATGACGGTTTCGGAAGGTTTGAGCAGGTGACAAAGGCAGACGGAAGCATCACCCATGTGATAAATGGTGAAGAGAAGGAAAGCGGGGAGCTTCTACAGGAGGATGTACAGTCACGTGTACTCAACCACTATGAATACGATGCATTCGGCAATACCATCAGATGTGAAGAACAGGTGCACAACCGCTTCCGCTATACGGGAGAGCAGTACGATCCTCTGACGGGACAGTATTACCTGAGGGCAAGATATTATAACCCTGTCAGTGCCAGATTCACACAGGAAGATACCTACTATGGTGACGGACTGAACCTGTATGCATACTGTAAGAATAATCCGGTGGTGTACTATGATCCGAGTGGGTACAAGGATAAACGTCAGACCCCATGCAAGGAAGAAACAAGTGTGGGGGAAAGTGGTGCTGGAGAGAGTGATAGTACTTCTCTTTGTGAGCGTTGCATCGGGACAGTCAGTGGAAATCTTGTTTGTATTTAAATCGCCGTTTTGGACGAAAAAAATGCAAAAATGTGGAATTTTACCGTTTGAAAAGTCTCCATTTTCGCTATATAAGCAAAATAAGTAAATTCCGTACAAAAATTTCTGATTTGGGGAATTTTTTGTATGGAATTTGTCGTTTTTATGCTATTTACACCAAAACAACCTTGACTTTACAGGTGCAGACCAAGCTCTCTCGCAAGAGAGAGCTTTTGGGATGCTATATACCCGCTGATTTTTTCGTTACACAAAAATCGCATTTCGTTACATAGGATTGAATTTCAAAGGAAAAGTGGCGATATAAAAAAGGAAATGTTTGAATGGAATAAGATCCGGGGGAGTAGAAGACGAATGCTGAAAATAGCAATATGTGACGATGAACAGCCCATAAGAGAATACCTGAAAAGGCTGGTAGAGAAATGTACGGAGGGGGAAATCCGACTGTTTGCCGACGGCGGAGAACTGTTGGCGGATCCGACGGCGTTTGACCTGATCCTGTTAGATATTTCCCTGAACCGGGAGCAGAATGCGGCGGAACCGGACGGTATGGAGACGGCCAGAAAGATCCGGGAAAGGTCGGATGCACTGATTATCTTCGTGACGGCCTTACGTGAATATGTGTTTGAAGGCTATGATGTGGGGGCATTTCATTATCTTTTGAAGCCTATCGATGAGCAGAAGTTCACAGAAGTCATGGACAGGGCAATCTGCCAGATCCGGAGTAAAAAGAATGTTGAACCGCTGGTTATAAAAGTAGGCGGCAACTATGTCAGGATTCCTGTGGATGATATCCTCTATGCCGAGAACCAGGCCAGAAAAATTATGCTGCACACCAAGTCAAAGAAGGAGCCCTACTGTTTTTATGAAAAAATGGAAGTGCTGGAGCAGAAGCTGGGAGATCGCTTTTTCCGCTCCCATCGGGGATTTCTTGTGAATCTGCAGGAGGTCGCCCGGTATGACAACAGCAACATAGAATTGAAAAACGGTGAGAACGTATTTTTAGCAAAACAGAAATACAATGACTTTGTCACCGCATACATGAAGTATCTGAGAAAAGTGTAAGCGGTGATGCTTCAGAAAGGAATCAGCGGGGGATGGGCCTGCTGATTTTTTGATGTTTCGTTACATGAAAAGATCGGTTCGTTACAAGACATATTAAGGGTGAAAGAAAAGCGGCGATATAGAAGACAGAGAGAAAAAATTGCAGATCAAAGGAGGTCGCAAAATGAGGATCACAACCCAAATGTTGGCAAATTCCGCAGCAAAAAGCGGGATTCCCATTCAGAGAACGTCGCTCTTGGACATTATCAATAACAAGTCATCCCAGAACCTGCTGGAAACCATCGGGAAGAGCATGAACACCACAAGTACCGGTGCCACGGACATTCTGAGGAAAAATAATTATGCAAAGCTGGAGGATCTGTCGGAGAAGTTGAGCCAATCTGCGTCAAAGCTTGCAGGCAGCGATAAGGATTCCATCTACGACAAGGCAAAAGAGAGCGGAGACACCACGGACATCCTGAGTGATGTGAACAAAATGGTGGAAGCGTACAATGCTACCATGAAGCAGCTTAAGACCACCGGCGGAATCATGAATGAATTTTACCAGCAACAGTTAAAAAACATTCCAGCGGGCAGTAAAGAATCACTGGAAAGTATAGGAATCAGTCAGGCAAAGGACGGAAGCCTGATCGTGGACGAGAAAGTATTCCGGAATGCGGATGCGGATACCTTACAGAAGGTACTGGGAGGAGAGAATGGCATCGCCCCCAAAATAGGATTTCTCGGTGAGCACATCAATAAGAATGCTTCCGAAAATGTGGTCAGCGCATCCAACCGGTATGGTTCCAATGGGGCAACCTATATGGAAGCTTTTGAGGCTAACAAGTATAATTTCTTTGGGTAAGATTGTGTTGTAAAAAAGGCATTGAATTTCAAAAAAATTGAGATACAGTGCCTTTTTGCATATCTGAAATGCAGACCGAATTCTGGCATTAACATTTCTGCATCAATTCAAAAACATTTCTACAAAACTTCCGGGATACATAATATACAGGATAGGAAAATCGAAGTATAATAAATAAAAAAGTATAGGATACCTCGGAAAGGGATAACAAATGAGAATATTAGAAATTATATTGCCGGTACTTGTCATGCTGGTTCTCGGTATGGCATGCAGAAAATTAAAGTTACTTACCAAAAGCGGAATAGATAATATGAAACTGCTGGTAACCAATATCATGCTTCCGGTGGCAATCTTTCATGCACTGGCCACAGCGGATTACAGTGTGAAGACCTGGAAACTGGTGGGGATTATGTTCGTTATGCTGGTGGTATCTTTCGGAGTAGGATTTCTGTTGAAGCCGCTTATGAACGGAGAATACCGCAAGTACCTGCCGTTTATGGTCAGTGTATATGAGGGTGGCCTCATGGCGTATCCTTTGTATACCAGTCTGTGCGGGCAGGAAAATCTCTCACAGATCGCAGTACTGGATATTGCAGGACTTTTGTTTGGATTCAGCATCTATATGGGGATGCTGGGACAGGTGGAAAACGGAGAGAAGATCAATGCAAAGAAACTATGTATGAGTGCATTCCACACACCGGCATTTATTGCAAGTGTGCTTGGAATCCTGGCAGGACTGTCCAAGGTGGTGATTTGCCTGATCGACAGTCCCTTCGGCGGTGCATATCTGGCGGTGGAAGGGATCCTTACCACATCCGTGACAGCAATCATTCTGATCGTTGTGGGATATAGCATGGAACTGACAAAGGAACTGATCCGGCCATGCCTGAAGACAATCCTAATGAGAGTTCTGCTACAGACACTTATGGCAATTGGAGTGCTGTGGGCAGTGCATTTTTGGATAGGAGATAACATGCTGTTGAATCTTGCCATCATTTCCTATATGTCGGCACCGGCCACTTTCAGCATGCAGACTTTTCTGAAAAAGGAAGAGGGCAGTGCCTATGTATCAACAACCAATTCTATGTACTGTATGGTGTCGATTCTGGTATATATCATTCTGGCAGCAGTGGTTTATTAGAAGTGTGAAAAAGGCAAGCAGGATAATTATATATATCCCTAAAAGCAGGATTTGAGAATATCTGCAAATTCTTCGATATAATATTCGGAATTATCTTTTTCCCAGAAGGCACAATATGTTTTTTTGACAGGAACCTGGTTCCTTACAAGCGGTATCCTGCTGTCCGGTCTGGTTGATGACAAGAATGCAGGGGGTATTTTTTAAATCTTCGGTTTCCAGGGAACTTAATTTACTGAGTGGATTTTTGGAGGAAAGTTCAATATAAATTTTACTTTCTGCCAGTACTTCATTATTATACGCATCCGAAAAAGCTCTTCCCTGGTTGTTGATGGCAAGATCAACAGCGTCATTTTTCCATAGCATGATACAATTCTTCATGACTTCTCACCATAATTTTTACTTCTATGGTAGGATATTAATAACTTAATCTCTTGATAAATAAGTGGTCGTTTACTATAGTAAAAAGTAATCGGTCACTTATTTTATTCTGAGGAAGGGAAAAACATTTATGATAAAACCTGCCCCTGATTCCTGTCATCTCCTGCTGGACAGCAGGCTTGCGAACGAGGAAGTACAGAAAAATCCATACACTTACAATAACATCAGAGAAGTCCTGTCGGATGGAGCACTAAACGCAGCAACTGTGGAACACCCGGTGACGGTCTACATTGCTCCCGGCATCTATTGGCTGGAGGATCCGCAGTCGGAGGCGGTGATCGTAAGGGAGGATCCGAAGGATCTTTACCCTTACGGATGCAAGGTAAACTGCGCAAATCTGAAATTGGTGGGGCTGTCGGAGAACCCGGAGGATGTGGTGATTGCCGCCAACCGGGGGAACGACCATGGAGCGAAGGGGAATTATACTCTGTTCCATTTTTCGGGGGAACAATTGGAGATGGAAAACCTGACTCTGGGGAATTATTGCTGTGTGGATCTGGATTATGCATTGGATCCTGCGCAGTCTGTGAAAAAGAGGACAGAAGCCATTACGCAGGCACAGCTGGCGGATACGAATGCCGATAAGTTCCATGCGAAGAATTGCCGGTTTGTCAGTCGTCTGAACCTGTATCCCGTATGTGGCGCGGGCAGAAGCCTGTATGAACATTGTCATTTTGAACAGACGGACGATGCTCTGAATGGAAATGCAGTGTACCTGGACTGTGAGTTTGATTTTTACAGCGGAATGCCGATCTATCAGGCTTCCGGTACGGGAGCGGTATTCTTAAACTGTACATTTCATTGTAAATATCCACAGGATGGGGAGACTCACGCACAGTATTTTACAAAAGTCGGAGGACAGATCGCACTGATCGACAGCAGCTTCGCAGGTCTGCCGGACACCAAAGTTGCGGTCTTGTGGACGAAATATCCTTCCGTAGCATTGAAGTGCTATCAGGCGAATGTGACATATCCGGAAAGCCGGTTTACGCCTCCGGAGGTTGCAGATTCCCATACGGTGGACATTGACGAAAAGATGCTGGCAGAGGCCTACTATATCCGTAAGGATGGAGAAACGATCTACAATGTCTATAATCTGCTGGGCGGGAAAGACGACTGGGACCCGTTGGGGAACGGAGAAGTGATCCGCTTTGCCGGAAAAACAGATATTCCTACACAGCTTCTGCTGGAGTCAGAGGCTTTTGAACTGGAAGCAGGCGGACCTTCCATAAATATAAAGGGAAAATGCCTGACCTTTGATGGGCGTGAGAGGAAGTGTGAGATACATTTTAAAATAGAAGGAGACAGTGCAGACTCCATAGAAATACAGCGTGTGTCGGAGGGGAGCTGTCTGCTGCAACTGAAAGACAGTAATATAGACCATGAGACGGAAGTAGTACTCACGGCGCAGACCAAAGAGGGATTGCAGACCGGTGCGTATGTCAGAATTCATCCCCGGAAAGTGGCGGCACCAAGGCTTACGGGCAATCCGGTGATCTGTCTTGAAGGCAAAATGCTGCGGCTGTCTTATGATTTTACGGAAGCGGAGAATGACTGCTCGGATATTATCTGGTATCGAAGCAGAAACATTCGGGGAGAGGACAAAATCGTGACGGCGATCTCCCAACCGGATCAGCCGGAGAAAGTTTATGCCCTCACCGGAGATGATGTGGGATATTATATTTTCGCACAGATAAGACCCAGAACGAATCGCAGCGAATACGGGGAAGCAGTGCAGTGCTTTTATGAAAAAGCTATTTCGCCGGAAGATGTGGAAACAGACAGGATCTGGACAGATTTTCATAACCTTCCTCTTTACAGCCATACCGGAAACGAAAAAGGTGTATGGAATTTTGATGCGAAGCGTCCGGCGGATACCTGTGATTTTGAAAAGTGGGACCGGGAAAAGACGCAGGTCTCCTGGCACTACGGTGCAACAGGGGACGGCAGTAAGGGCGAAGGGCTCTATCAGGGAATGCAGGGGGCCAGGATCCGCTATACGCCGACCACGGCACCGGAGATGGGAACGGAAACCAAACGGAATATGGAAGTCCTGTTGGAAGCCGATCCGGCAAAGTCTGCCGGACAGGGTTTTGGCAGCGCCGGACAGTATCTGGATGTCTGCATCAAGACGGACACGGACACTCTGGACGGTTATGGACTTCGGATCATCCGTACGGCGGCCCATTCCGATGCGGTATCCATGTATCTGATACAGTATGTGCGTGGACAGGCGCAGTGCATTTCCCGCGAGGTCGTGACAAACTGCTTTGTAACGGGATGCAGAATTTGGGTGCGGTATGAGAACGGAATATTATCGGCAAAAGCATGGACGGTTACGGAACCTACGGTGGTACAGCAGGAAAGGGGCTATGCCCGGGGAGTGGAGCTTACGGCAGAAGTAGGTAGAAGAGAAAATGCCGAAAACACCGGACTACTGATCTGGCACACCGGATCGTTGGGAACGGAGAACTGGAGAAATACCACGATGTTACATGGCGTAAGCATTCTTTATTTTTAAAAATTCCAGACAAAATGTGGTGAGAAAACACAGGAGGAAGGGCGGTAGGATTACCGGAGCTGCTTTTCAGGCGCATTCGGATGTGGATACTGTAGTGAAATATAAGGAGACTGCAATTAAAGCTGGAAAGATGTCTGGAAATTTTTCTGGAAAAAGTTAAAATTTCCCGTTTCAAAGTGTAAGTATTTGATGTAAAATTAACCCCAGGAAGTCCTCTTTCTTTTTGTTTAGTATGGTTTTGTTGTGGTGACTTAATTTTACATCAAAAAGGAATAGGATTCCTTATATTTTGGGCACTTTTTGAAAGTTGTTTATAATAGTATCTGAAAAAACAGGCAGTTGTGGATAAAACTGCGGAAACTCAAGAATGTCGAAGTGTTGTGGATCCTGATAAAATATGCTATGATATTTTTCAATTAGATCAACTTGCGGATGTTTCATCATGCCCGTACGGGGATGGGTAACAGCAGGAAAAAGTTTATATCAGAAAACGAGGAGGGTGCTGAAATGAAGAAGAAAATGGGGTATTTGCAGGTGATTTTAATGATCGGCTGCATTCCGATGCTTGCAACGATGGTTGCTCTGACTGTATATGCATCGGGCAAAATGAAAGATGAACTGGTCGACAGTACCTATCTGCGGCTGAAAGCATGTGCTACATCAGTGGAGCAGTATTTCACATGGGATATCCGTGAGGATATTCTGGAAAAGGATGATATCAGTTATCAGTTTATAGATTCTTTGCAGGATGAGCATATTGAACAGACGCTTTTCATGGAGGATGAGAGATTTATTACTTCCATTGTGGACAAGGATGGGAACAGGGCAGAAGGAACCAAGGCTGATCCACAGATATGGGAGACGGTCAGAGCCGGTAACGATTATGAAACTGATGGAGTAGAGATTCAGGGAGAAGAATATTATGTCTATTATATGCCGGTATGTTCCGATGACGGAGAGATTCTGGGAATGGCTTTTGCCGGAGAACGGGAGAGCATAGTTCAGGATGCAATATCCGACATGTTAAGAAGTCTGGTTCTGCGCTCAGTATGTCTGAATGTTCTTTTTATTGCTGTCATGGTTTATCTGTCATTCAAAATACGAAAACCATTACTGACGACCGCAGAATATATTGACCAAATTGCCAATGGTAATCTGTCAGGCAATCTTGAAGTGAAATCTGTGATCCGTGAAGTGACCACTCTGATCCGGGCATCTGTCAGCATGAGGGATAAATTGAACAGTATTGTCACCGAGGTGGATGGACATGCTGCACAATTGGATAGCAGCATGGAATTATTAAATACATTGGCATCTGCAAGCAGTAAGGGAACCAACCAGATCAGACAGGCCGTGGACGAGCTGGCTGCAACCGCTACATCACTGGCAGAGAATGTACAGACTGTTAATTCCAGAATGTTGGAGATGGGGGACAATGTTAATGCGATCCATTCGGAGACAGTAACATTGAATGAGAATTCCAATAAAATGGATCGTGCCAATCGTAATGCTTCAGAATCCATGAATCTGGTGCTGGAAAGCTCGCATACCTCTTCGGACATTATTACTGAGATGATCGTACAGGTAAAGGCAACCAATGAGGCCATTGCATCCATTAGTAAAGCAGTGGAACTGATTTCTGATATTACCGCACAGACGAATCTATTGTCATTGAATGCTTCCATTGAAGCAGCGAGGGCAGGACAGGCAGGTAAAGGCTTCGCTGTGGTCGCTACAGAGATCAAACAGCTCGCCGAACAGAGCAGCCAGAGTGCGGATACGATCAAGAAAATTGCTGATGATATTCTCGAAAAATCTAATAAATCTGTAGAGTTAACTGAACGGATGCGTGCACTGGCAGAAAAAGAGCAGGCAGACATCGGAGGTGCCAAGAATGGTTTTGATGCTCTGAGCCAGATTATTGAGGCTAATGTTACGACAGCTGGAATTATTGCGGAAAAAACGAAGAATCTGGAGGAATTGAAACAGACTATTATAAATAGTATAACAGAACTGAGTGCGATCAGTGAAGAGAATGCAGCCAGCAACGAGGAAGTAACGGCAAACGTATCTGATATCGCAGAAGCAGTTAACAAAATTTCGGACGATACAGGAACAATTAAAAAGGTATCCACGGATCTAAAAGAGTTGATGCAGTATTTTAAGTAGTTTGAGATATTTGGAGACATTCGTGGACGGGTGCTGCTTTATGTGCTATTATACAGAATGTCATCAGAAAACAGTAATTGTAGGAAGTAACAGGGATTATAATGAAAAAAAGAATGTTTATGGCACTGGCGGTCGCTCTCACCGGAGTCAGTATGGTGGTGGCAGCAGGAAACGGAGAACTGAAAATACAGAGTGAAACCTCGGTACAGAAAGTACATGCGGCAGAAATACATCAGATCGGTGTCGAGCCGATCCCGGCTACCGGACAGATTACCATAGAGGATCTGCTGGCGGTACAGGGTGGCGAGACGGAAGATCCCAGAGCACTGGAAGGGGTGTCGGATCCGGAGGATGTTCCGGTAGACGAAGCTTCCGTAGAGGATACGAACGCAGATGAGTATGCATCGTTAGCGATCGCCAATGTGACGAATTACGTCAATGTCCGGACAGAACCGAACACGGACAGTACCGTAGTGGGCAAAATCTATGACGGAGCGGTGGCACAGATTCTGGATGTGGCAGGAGAGGATCAGGACTGGTTTCGGATCATCTCCGGTAATGTGGAGGGCTATATCAAGGCAGAGTTTTTTATTTACGGAGATGCAGCAGCTGAGGTTGTAGACAATTATGTGACCAGATATGCTGTGGTTATCGCAGACCGTCTGAATGTGAGACAGGATCCTGCCACAGATGCAAAAAGAATTGGTTACATTGACAATGGAGAAAAGGTAAAAATTCTGGAGAATGACGGAGACTGGCTGAAGGTACAGTACACCGACAGCAAGGAAGGCTATGTCTCTGCGGAATATGTTACGATCTCGGAAGAATTTATCTATGCGAAGACAATAGAAGAGGAACAGGCGGAAATTGCCGCACAGAAGGCATTGCAGGCAAGAGAACAGACTGCCGAGCAGGATGCCCCGGAGGTGATCACGAACATCACACTTCCCACTACAACCTATACCTCAAATGCGGAGCTCAGACAGGGAATCATTGAGTATGCCATGCAGTATCTGGGCAACCGGTATGTACACGGAGGTTCCAGTCTGTCAGGAGGTACAGATTGTTCGGGATTTACCTGCTTTATCTATGCGGAGTTCGGATATTCTATCAGCCGTACACCGGGAGGACAGTATTCCGGTGCCGGACGCAGTATCAGTTCTGAAGAACTTCAGCCAGGAGATATTGTATGTTATAGTTCCAATGGAGGGAAGAGCTGTACCCATGTAGGACTGTATATTGGTGACGGACAGATCATCCATTCCGCCAATTCACGGAAAGGTGTCATTATCAGTGCTGTGGACTACAGTCCCATCATCGGTATGAGAAACGTTATTGATTAATAGAATCGGTTTTGAAATTATGGAGCGCCTGATCTTTGGTGAGTACGAAATCACCGAGAATCTCGTCGCTCCATTTTTGCAGGTCTTCCAGATGAAGGACCACACCGGCATAATTGCGGATGCCGTGGGAGGCCGCCAGCTCTTCGGTATATTCTTCCAGCAGATAGACATTTTCAAACCGTACCGGTCCGGAGGTGTACTGACAGACCAGCGGGATCACACCGGTGGTCTTCCGCTCGATGGAGACACCGTCCTCTGCAACGTGAAAAGTCAGCCAGGCCATACCCTCTAACATGCTGAGAGCATTTTTCTGGGTGGACACATAATTGCCCAGCGAATAATAGCACAGAGACTCATTGCCGTTTTCTGCGGTGATCCATTCCACAGGCTCTACCACATGGGGATGGGTTCCGATAATGACATCGGCACCGGCTTCTGTCATCTCCAGTGCCCATTTTTCCTGATAGCTTGAGATTTTGGAGGAATACTCAGTCCCCCAGTGAGGACAGACGATGACGATGTCTGCCAGTTCTTTTGCCCGGGAGATATCCTCTAAGACCTGCGGGTTCAGCGTGGTGAAGTCCATCTGTCCGTTTTTCTCATTTACGGCACACAGAAGATTCAGATGCCCCAGCAGATCTAAGGGGAGTGTCTCGGTATTGGCACCGTAGGTATAATTTAAGATGGCGAAAGTGACATCATCGATGGTAAGTAACGGAATGTCATCTGCCTGTGAAGCGTCTTCGTGAATACCGGTTACCAGTACCTCCGGGTGCTTGTTTTTCCAGAAATCCGCACAGTACAACAGGCCGTCCAGCTTCTGATCCGCGGTATGATTGGATGCCTGCAGAACCACGTTGAATCCGGCATCCGCAATCGCATCCCCAACTTCGGTAGGAGAATTAAAATAGGGAAAACCGGAAAATCCCCGGGAATTGCCGCCCATGACAGTTTCCTGATTGATGATCCGGATGTCTGCCGCGTTTAAGAAGGGTGAAATCCCCTGAAACAGCATGGAGAAATCATAAGTTCCGTCCTCCTGTTTTCCACTGGCCACGATTCCCAGATGCATCAGGTTGTCCCCGACAGCCATGAGCGTAATGTCATGCTCCGGGAAGGGAGTGGGGGTCGGCTCCGGAGTAGGGACGGGAACCGGTGTGGCAGAAGGCGGTGCAGGGGTCTGTGGAACGACAACAACATCGCTGCCTGCAGCAGTTTCTTCCAGAAAGTAATAGCCGCCCATGCTCGCCAGTAACAGTAACGGAACGAGAACCAACAGCAGATAGAAACGTGAAATCGGTTTTTTCATATATTATCCTTTTGTTCTCCTTTATTATCTCTTACAGAATTCCGGTTACAAGGTCTGTTTACAATCAAAAGTAACAATAGTATTATAGCATTGATTTTATTTTTTCGCAAAAAGTAAAAACAAATTACTGTTTTCCTATTGACATAGTATGAAATAGGAGATATAATCCTACCCATAAGTTGATTCGATACTTAAATGAGACATCGAAGAGGAGGAAAAGGATTATGAAGAAGTTTGAGTGGAAGAGCGT
>ERZ779671.546-NODE-546-length-18750-cov-2.129821_pt1 | contig 18750 bp, 14 predicted proteins | sample MGYA00511074_ERZ779671 | MGnify/ENA primary metagenome ERZ779671 (study PRJEB29588, sample SAMEA2158454) | human gut metagenome | biome: human gut; feature: human-associated habitat; material: faeces | place: Denmark | collected 2008/2010 ... | reverse complement strand
TTTTTGCAGTCCGCGATGCTGTGAACCGCGACGAGCTTTCTGCCGTCTTTTAGCTCAAAGCGCATGTCGAGATACCGCACGCCGATTTGCAGCTGCTCTTCTATTGTTAAGTTCTGCGTGTTGCATATCGGCTTAAAGCGGACGTATTTTGTCGCGCTGTCGTGCGTGCCGGGCATGTTTATGGCGGTTATCGGCAGGTCGGAGCAAAGTCCGCTCATCCAGTTTGCGCCGTTTATTTTATCTTTTTCATTCATTGTGCTTTAAGATATATTTTAAGACTTGAATATGTTCTTTCTGTTGGGCGGGTCAGATTGAGTCCTGCGTTCATGAGGTTCGAGCCGGAATAAACTCTGCCGTCGAAGTCGCAGAGATAATGCTTGTCGGGGTCGAGACCCCTGAATTTGAGAATGAAGAACGGAATTTCGGGCGCGCGCATTGTAACGACCGTCGCAAGGGCCTCGCTCTTGTCCTCGGCGACGAAGCTCCACGCGCAGCGATATCCGTCCTCGTAGGGGCTTTTGAGCCGATAGAGGTCGCCCGAGTGAATGAGGTTATAATACTTGTGGTATTCGTCAACCTGCTTTTTTACCTGCCTGCGCTCCTCTGCGCTCAGCTCATTCGGGTCAAGCTCGTAGCCGAACGTGCCCCAGAGCGCGACGTCGCCCTTTACTTTGTAATCCGTCCTGTCGCAGGCGGAGACGTGAGCGCCCATAGTCGAGGCGGGGTAGCACATCGAGGTGCCGAACTGAATAGTCAGACGCTCGATGGGGTCGGTGTTGTCGCTCGCCCAGATCTGCTGAGAATATGCGAGCATGGCGGGGTCGAAGCGCCCACCGCCGCCCGAGCAGTTTTCAAAGAGCATATCGGGGAACGCGTCGCGTATCCTGCCCATGAGCTCATATGTGCCGAGGATAAAGCGGTGGAAGAACTCGCCCTGCCTGTCTGCGGGCAGCAGAGCGGAACCCGCGTCGGAAATATTGCGGTTAAAATCCCATTTGATATAGTCTATTTTATATTTCGAGAGCACGGAGTACATCTGGTCGAAAATGTTGTCGCGCACATCTTTTCGGGACATATCGAGAACATACTGGTGCCTGCCTATGCAGGGCTTGCGGTTGGGGACATGGACGCACCAGTCGGGGTGGGCGCGGAACAGCTCCGAGTCGGGGGAGATCATCTCCGGCTCGAACCAGATACCGAATTTCATCCCCAGTGCATTGACCTGTTCCACCAAAGATTTTAAGCCCCCCGGCAGTTTCTGCTCATTGACCTTCCAGTCACCTAAGCTGGTACTGTCATCGTTACGGTGTCCGAACCAGCCGTCATCCATGACCAGCATCTCAATGCCGAGCTTTGATGCCTGCTCTGCGATCTTCAGTAGTTTTTCCGTGTTAAAATCAAAATAGGTAGCTTCCCAGTTGTTGATCAGGATTGGTCTCTCTTTATCACGGTACTCGCCGCGGATCAGATGGCCGCGGTACATATCGTGATAATGATGGGTCATCCCGCTCAATCCTTCTGAGGAATAGGTCATAACGACTTCCGGTGCTGCGAAACTTTCTCCCTGCTCCAGTTTCCAGACAAAGTTCTCCGGATGAATGCCCATAGTCATACGGATGGAATCGAACTGGGAAAGCTCCGCCTGCGCCAGGAAATTGCCGGAGTATACAAAGTGCATACCGTAGACTTCACCGGCATCCTGCGTGGCATCCGCAGAAAGCAGTGCGATAAAGGGATGCTCCTGATGGGAAGATTCTCCCCGCACGGAGCCAACACTCTGTTTGCCGTGCATCAGACTTCTTCTCTCCATCTGACGCTCTCTCGCCCAGGATCCGTGCAGCGTAAGAATGTCATACTTTTCATCCGTGCAGTCCAGATCCAGGCAGGCAGACATAACTTTTGTCACATAAATAGGCTGCCCTGCCGTATTTTTCAGGATCACACTGCGGGTGATCACATCTTCCTCTTCAAATGTAGTATAGATCAGGTCTGCAGCCAGACCGATGACCGGATCCGCCAGATGTAGGATCAGGGTATCGCAGTCCTCATCCCCCGGAAATGTGGAAGGAAGTCCCGGCAGTGCTGGCTTCTCCTTTACGATCTCATGAGAGACATACTGTAACTGCACTCCTACATGTCCCTGTGCTGTCCGCACGGAAATGGCGCTTTCTCTGTAATCTCCCAGACCGTTTCCCGGATATTCCATGGGAAAAGAATCCAGAAATGACACACGCTCTCTGTTATTCTGTGACGGAACGAAGGGTGCTTCTCCCGTACGCAGCAAATATACCGGTGCCGGTGTATTCTCGGTATACTGCAATTTCTGACCGTAATATACGTGTCCCACAAAATTCTCCTGATCTACAATTGCCAGGAGATAGCTGGTGTGTTCTGTGTCCAGCCAGAAGGTTCTGTCCTGTTCTATATATTTGATTGCCATAATTTACCTCTTTTCTCAAAAAAGTTTTCTAAAACTGGGAACTGCTTTTGCAAGATCAACGTCTTTCTTTCCTGTTTTTCCCGGGTAACAGTCCCGTCTATCCTCTGTGCTTTCTCCCAGCGTCCGTCACAACTGCAAAAAGACAAAGGGATCTTCTGCCCCGGTCTTTAAAAACTGCATCAGCATCAGTCCACAGCGCATGGACACCCGTTCTTCCCGCAGGATACGAAGTACTTCCTGTCTGTCTGCCAGGATCACCTGAATATCCTCGGTATTTTCCATCTGCTGTCCCACATTCTCTGTCACGGTTCCGAAGATCATGCTGCCGCTCTCGTCTGTCAGCCCCTGTGCCAGAAAAAATCCTCTTCGGAAAGCCGGTTCTCCACCTTCGTAGACTTCCAGTTTCCAGCCGGTCTCCTCGATCATTTCCCGACAGGCGGCCTCCGAAGCGGTCTCCTCCGGCTCGATCAGTCCCGCCGGCAATTCATACAGATAATCATTCACGGGATACCGGTACTGACGCACCAGCACCAGTTTCTCTCCGTCCTCTGTCACTGCATAGACCGCCATGCCCTCGGGGCGCATACTGTGGGTCTTGTGTTTGATATTGTTTTCATCATTTCGGGACGCAAAATAATAATGAAACGGCGTTCCGTCCCGTCCCAGGGCATCAATGTGATACAGGTTCAAAAACGGATTATCCGTCTGTTTCTCGATTCCCCGATAGTGTTTTCTGTCATTTCCTTTTGCGTCCATGTTTTCCATGCCCTATTTATACTCCATTCTTTCTGTTCCCATCGTGCTCTGTCATCCACGTTCCCACAGCGCATCATCTGCCGCAGGCGCAGGCAGCCGTGACGGAACTACTGTAGGATCTCCTCCAACAGTGCCACTGCCAGCTCCGGATTCTTCATGCCATCCGCCAGCCCCACGGCTGCGGTCTCCTGATACCATCCGGTCTTCCTCACCCATTCGTTGTTCTCAAGCCGGATCCCCGCCACAATCGTTTCTCCCGTCATGGTATTTAACACCATGATCTGCTGATCTTCATATCTGTCCAATAGTTCCTTAGGCAGATAATCCCTTAAATCCGCCAGATAATCCGTGCCGCCCATGAGCTTCAAAAACTCTTCGTCAGAAAAAAACACATCCACCGACCGGGTCATGAACAATACCTGGATCGTGCTGAGATTCGTGGAATCCACATCGGAATCCGAGTTCGGATCGATCCAGATCGTATCATTCAGGTTCACCACATCCCGTTTGGATATCACACCGTGTTCCCGCAGGAAATCCGTAAAATAATCCGGACCGGTGGCTTCGATGTGCTCTCCGTCCGTATTCACTGCCATGACTCCCATGACGAAGCTGGTCTTGGTGGCAAAATGTACGATCAGGAAAATAACAATAGCGATCCCCGCTGCCACACCTATGGTAACCCACAGATAATAGTCCATAAAATACTGCCATTTTTCAGAAGGAGACAGTTGTTTCCATTGTTCTTTCTGCCGGATATGGTCTTCCTTTTCCAAATTGCTGTCTCCCTTCCGTTTCTCGAATCTTCCGTCTGATAATATCCTGCTTTTAGTTCTATATCAGTCTTTAGTATATCAAACTAATTTAATCTTGTATAGCAGACTTTTTAATATATTTTAGGTTCAATTTTGTTAAAAATAAACAGAAAAAGCTCTGCCATGCACTCAAATTAACATGGCAGAGCTTTGTGTTTTCTATTTGTTCGAGCAGATAAGAAGAGGAAATGCTTTAGCGGTCCATCTCCGCAATACGTCCGGTGGACTTGTGCTCCTTGATGATCCCCTGGATCTCCTTTAAGTCGGTGCACAGCAGGTCACCGGGGATGGTGTTCTTAAGTGCGCTGATGGCATTGCCATATTCCAGTGCTCTCTGATACTCACCGGGATGTGCCAACAGTCCGTACAGGACACCGGAGATATAAGCGTCACCGCTTCCGATGCGGTCTACGACTTCGATATCGGTGTAAGGTGCTTCCTCATAATAGGTATCATCCTTGGCACTGTAGATAATGGAGCCGAAGGTATGACGCTTCGGGCTATGTACAATACGCTGTGTGGATGCCACGATGGAGATTGGATACTCCTCCGTGAAGCTCTTCATAATGCTCTTGGCATCGCCTTCCTTCAGGAAGGTCAAACGCGCCGTGTCCTCGGAGCAGAAGAAGATGTCCACATAAGGCAGAATGGATTCGATGCATTCCTTCGCCTCGGCGCCGGTCCACAAGTTCCCACGGAAGTTCACATCGAAGGAGATGATGGCCCCCTGTGCTTTAAAGCGCTTGATCATCTCAACAGCGGTAGCTCTCAGTTCCGGGCTGAGAGCCAGTGTGATGCCGCTAGTATGGAAGCAGCGGGTATCGCTGTAGATCTTGTCATCATAGTCATCAACGGTCAGCTTGTTGATGGAGGTATTCTTACGGTCATATACAATACGGGGCTTTCTGGGGTAAGCACCATTCTCATAGTAGTACACGCCCAATCTGGCATCCTTGTCATCATTGTATACCAGATAGTCATCGCTGACACCGCAGAGACGTACACGGTTCTTGATATATACACCCAGGTCATTGGCCGGAAGCTTGGAAATGATACCGCAGCGCAATCCCAGCATTGCCGCACCGGTAATGGCATTCAGTTCTGCGCCTCCTGCCTGCTTGCTGAAGCTGTCGCCTCTGGTAATACGCTCATTGTCGGGCGGTGATAATCTCAGCATGATCTCTCCCAGGGAGAGCAGGTCAAATTCCTTCTTCTCAGTCAGTTCCATAATATAAACTCCCATCTGCATATTTTGCCAAATGCTTTATCAGAATTTCACCGTTACTCCTTACAGTGCAGCGTTGAAACCCCTTACATTTTTTCTTTACATTTGTACTATATCACATATGCACGGCCTCGGTAAAGACACTGGACATTAATTAAAAATTTAACGAATCCACATATTCAAAATAGTCATCCTCGCTGGCAAATAAGATATATTCATTCTCCACATATCCCATATATCCGCTGGCAGTCACATATCCTTTCATAAAAAATACCTCCTTATCAGAATCCTTTCGTTCCCTGTTCTGATAAAAAGGTATCATTTTTAAAGTCCCATAAAACTCTCTTAATTATTCTGAACCGGCTCTGTTTCCAGCACCAATTCTTTCATTTCTTCCAACAATTCCTCAGTCCTGCCCATCAAAAGTTCCGCATCCGTCTCCACCAGTCCTGTTTTCTTATATTTGTAGGTAAAAAACGGATTGCCGTAAGCGGTAAAGCTTAATTCATCCTTATGCTTTTTCAGGAAATCCGGAATCTTGCGGGGATCGATCTTCGCATCCGGCCGGAAGTTGAAGGTAATGCGTTCGTTCTTGCCCTTGATCTCCGTCATGTCCAGACTGTGGGCCGCCATACGGATGAGGGCGATCCGCAGCAGATTGTCCACTGCCTTGGGGATGTTGCCGAAGCGGTCTAACAGTTCATCCTTCATTTCATCCCGCTCTTTTATCGTCTCGATGCCGGCGATCCGTTTGTAAATATCCAGCTTCTGTGTCTCGTTGACAATGTATTCCGCCGGAATGTAAGCATCCACATCCAGATCGATCACCGTAGCGAAATCCACTGCCGTATGAATGCCCTTCAGGTTCTGCACCGCTTCGTTCAGCATCTTGCAGTACAGGTCATATCCCACGGCCTCCATATGTCCGTGCTGACTTAATCCCAGCAGATTACCGGCGCCGCGGATCTCCAGATCACGCATGGCGATCTTGAAGCCGCTGCCCAGATCCGTAAATTCCTTGATGGCCGCCAGCCGCTTTTCCGCCACTTCTTTTAACATCTTATCCCGCTTGTACATCAGAAAAGCATAGGCATTCCGGTTGGAACGACCCACACGGCCTCTGAGCTGATACAGCTGGGACAATCCCAGATTGTCCGAATCGTGGATGATCATGGTGTTGACATTGGAAATATCCAGTCCGGTCTCTATGATGGTGGTGGACACCAGCACATCGATCTCTCCGTTAATGAAATCAAACATGATCCGCTCCAGTTCGTGTTCCTTCATCTGTCCATGGGCGTATGCAACGTTGGCTTCCGGCACAAGCTTTGCGATCTGTGCCGCGATATCCGCAATATTGTTCACCCGATTGTAGACATAGTAGACCTGTCCGCCCCGGGCCATTTCCCGGACAATGGCCTCTCTCACCAGTTCGTCATTGTATTCGCAGACAAAAGTCTGGATCGGCAGTCGGTCATTGGGGGCCTCCTCCAGCACGCTCATATCCCGGATACCGATCAGGCTCATATGCAGTGTCCGGGGAATGGGGGTTGCCGTCAGGGTCAGCACGTCCACGTTTTCTTTTAATTTCTTGATCTTCTCCTTATGGGCCACACCGAAACGCTGTTCCTCGTCAATGATCAGCAGACCCAGATCCTTGAACTTCACATCCGCAGATAATACTCTGTGGGTACCGATCACGATATCCACCATGCCCTTTTCCAGATCCTTCACCGTCTTTTTGATCTCCGATGGCGTACGGAAGCGGCTCATCAATGCGATGTTGATGGGAAAATCCTTCATTCTCTGCACAAAGGTGTTGTAATGCTGCTGTGCCAGAATGGTGGTGGGCACCAGATAGACCACCTGTTTTCCCTCCTGCACAGCCTTGAAGGCGGCACGAATGGCGATCTCGGTCTTGCCGTAGCCCACATCTCCACAGATCAGCCGGTCCATGATCCGATGGCTTTCCATATCCGCCTTGGTGTCCGCGATGGCATTCAGCTGATCCTCTGTCTCTTCAAAGGGGAACATTTCCTCGAACTCCCGCTGCCACACCGTATCTTTTCCAAAAGCATAGCCCTCGCTCTGCTGTCGGACAGCGTATAATTCCACCAGATCCTTCGCCACGGCGCTGACGGCACTGCGTACCTTCGTCTTGGTGTGTTCCCATTCCTTGCCGCCCAGTTTGTTCAGCTTCGGCTTCTTCGCTGCATCGGCGGAGGCGGACTTCTGAATCACATCCAGTCCGGTGGCCAGAATGTACAGATTGCCGCCGTCCCGGTATTCGATCTTGAGGTAATCCTTGACGACCTTGTCTACCTCTACCTTCTCGATGCCCTTATAGATGCCCAGTCCGTGGGTCTCATGTACCACATAATCCCCGATCTTCAGGTCGTTGAAATCATTGATCTTCTGCCCCTGATAGAGCTTTTTCTTCTTTTTCTTACGCTTCTCCGCTCCGAAAATATCACTCTCGGACAGCACCACGAATTTCAACCAGGGATACTCAAAGCCCTTGTTCACATGCCCGTAATAGGTCAGGATCTCTCCAGGCTGTACTTCCCTCATGGGGTCTTCTGTGTATACTGCTGTCAGTCCGGCATCCTCGGTGTTCCGCAGATCCTCCGCCAGACGTCTGGCTCTGGTACGGGAACCGGACAACAGCAGCACCCGGTAGCCGTTCTTTTTATATTTTTTCAGATCCTTGACCAGTGCTTCAAAGCTGTTGTTATAAGGGGCGATGTTGCGGGCAGCAATATCCACATGCATTTCCGTCCTAAAATATCCGTACTTGGTCTCCATGGTAGCCAGGGTCACCACGGCATTTTTCTCTAAAGTAGCCGCTACCTGTTCCCCACTGTAGAGAATGTTCATCTGTCCCGGCAGCACATAACCTTTTCTGGCACGTTGTTCCATGCTCTCCCGAAATTCCAGTTCGATGGCATCCGCCTGTTCCTTCACTCTCGCCGGTTCATCGATGTAGAAGACAAGAGAACGCCCCGCCATATCTGACAGCAGTTCCGGCATGGTTACCGTATTTTCATAAAAATAACGGATGTAGCCTTCCAGATTGATCTTACTTTGGAATTCCAGCAGCTGTTCTTTTAATTCGCTGACCTGTGTGGCGATCCTGTGGGCTTCCTCCGGCTGGTGGGCATCCCGGAAGATTTTTTCCTGTTTGTCTGCTTCTTTTTCAAGCTTACTGATGCCCTTGCGGATCTGCTCTTCCGACAGTACAAACTCTGTGGCCGGGTAGACAGTGATGCTTTCCAGCTTCTCAATGGAACGCTGGCTCAGGATGTCGAAGCTGCGGATGGACTCCACCTCATCTCCCCACAGTTCGATACGATAGGGGTTTTCCTCCGTCAGATCAAAGATATCCACAATGCCGCCACGGATGGAGAACTGCCCCGGGCTTTCCACCTGATAGGCTTTCTCATATCCCATAGCCACCAGTCTGGATGCCAGTTTGCTCTCGTCCAGACTGCCGCCCCGCTCGGTGCGGATGATGTCTTTCTCCTCCCACAATACCTGCGGTGTCATCAGTGCCGCATAGGTGGTAACAATGGTGACCGGCTTACCCTCCACGACTCTGCGCAGGGTCTTGATCCGCTCCTGCACCAGCTGATTGCCGTGGATATCCGCCTGGAAAAAGATCAGGTCCTTCGCCGGATACAGCATGACATTTCTGTCATAAAAGCGGTATTCCTCGTAGATCTCTTTGGCCTTTAAGTCACTATAAGTAACGATGACCTTGTATTTCAGGCCATCGCTGAGTCCGTAGATCATATGAAGTTTCTGGGAGTCCACACAGCCGGACAGAGCTACGGTTCCTTTTCCCTGTCTGGTCACTTTTCGGATCTCATCATATTCCGCCAGTTCTTTCAGTGGCGCAATCAGTGCCTGCATCGCTTTTTCCTCTTACTATACAACCGTTACGCTTTCTTACTGTTAAAATGGTTCATGGCTGCATCCGCATTCTCAGTGATGATCATACGGATAGCTTCTGCTGCGGTCTTCGCCGCTTCGTCCATGATGCTTCGTTCCTCCGCCGGAAAATGTCCCAGCACGTAGTCTGCCAGATCGAAGTTCTTCGGCTTCTCTCCCACGCCCATACGCACGCGGATAAAAGTATCATGCCCTAACATTTTGATGATATTCTTGAGGCCGTTATGGCCACCGGCGCTGCCCTTTTTGCGGATGCGGAGCTGTCCCACATCCAGGCTGATGTCGTCAGAGATCACGATCAGTTCCGCGGTGTCATCCACCTTGTAATAATCCACGATCTCCCGGATGCTCTCACCGCTCAGATTCATGAAAGTCTGGGGCTTCGCCAGGATCACCTTCTGTCCAGCCACATAGCCCTTGCCGATCAGCGCCTTATGCTTACTCTCCATGACGGCGATATTTTCTTCCTCTGCTAATCTGTCTATGACATCAAACCCGATATTATGTCTGGTATTTTCATATTCTTTGCCTGGATTTCCCAGCCCTGCGATAATATACATAGCTTTCTCCTTACTTTCTTGCAATCAATGCGTTAACTTATATTTTCGCATTTTTACGCAGAAAATGCAACTATTGGTTATTTTGCACAAATTTTATTTTCGGGAAAACAGCCAATTTCCGCATGGCATATTTCGTTACTTATTTTCCGAATCTAAAGTATCTATTCCCGGCATTGTATTTTATAATAATAGTGGAGTGTTACCAAAACGGTAAGCGGTTCACCTTTCGCCAAAATGATGACATTTTGAGAGCTTCCAGTATTATTGGAGGTGATACAGATGGGAAATCTATTGAAAGGTACATAAGATGCTGGAAAAAGTGGGAGGCATTGTCGGTATTGTTGTTACGATCATCAGTATCATCGTAACGCTTATCAGTATCGTACAGACTGCACGGAAACATAAACATCAAAAAAGCAACCGCCCTCGCCAGGAATAGGTTGCTTTCTTGATCTGTAACTAAAAACCAGGTGAACCGTTGCTGTACGGTAACACTCTTTTCTTTTATTATTATCTTAACACTCTCTTTTGATTTCGTCAATAAAATTCACCATTTACATAAGTCCCCTGAAATGTCTTAAATCTCTATAAAGCGGAGAATAAACCCATTTTCAAGGCTTTTCTTTTATCTGGTTCTATCTCCCCTTATCTAATCCTGTGCCTGAATTGTGCCAAAATTGTACCCGGGCTTGACTTTTTCCGGAATACTGGTATACTGGTAAGGCTGAAATGCCCTGAAATCAAGGCTTTTCGGAAATCCATTCGTGTGTTCGGGACCTTCCACACGTAAATAAAAACTAAAGGAGAAAACAAATGAACAAGAAAGTACTGTACCTCGTACACGGAGCGGTGATCGCTGCTCTCTATGTTGTGCTGACCATGTTAGCCAACGCTCTGGGACTGGCAAATTATGCCATTCAGGTCCGCTTCTCGGAAGCCCTGACCATTCTTCCCGTATTTACCCCTGCTGCCATACCGGGACTTTTCCTGGGATGTATCATCAGCAATACCATGACCGGCTGTATGCTGCTCGACATTATCTTCGGCAGTCTCGCAACCCTGATCGGTGCCTTCGGCACATATCTGCTGCGTGATAAGAACAAATGGCTGGCTCCCCTGCCTCCCATCATCGCCAACACCATCATCGTTCCTTTCGTGCTGGCTTATGTGTATCATTTAGAGGGTGGCATTCCTTATTTCATGCTGACTGTGGGTATCGGTGAGATCATTTCCTGCGGAGTGCTCGGCATGCTGTTACGCACCGTGTTACAGAAATACCGCAAATACATTTTTGACGTACAGAAATAAGCGGTCATCCCGCCAAAAAGGCGTCCGGATCCTTTCACAGGTTCCGGACGCCTTTTGCTGTCCACTTGTATTTAATTTTCTATTTTCATATAGGAAATAAAATGATTGCCGTTCTCCGCGAACCATGTTGTAGCATCGTTCATTCCCTTTTTGTACAACTTTCCGGTGGACGGCTCCATGATGACAACGTTGAATTCATTAAATCCGGTCACCAGCACCGCCTCGCCATCCTCCAGGATCGCCAGTACCGGAATATCCTGATTCACATAATACAGTACCGCATCCAGACTACAGCCGCTCAGATCCAGTACCTGTACGCCTGTCATATTTTCTTCCAGAATCTGTATTGCCGTCTTGCCCTGCGCCAGGTCATATTCGGTGTTGCGGGTGATTCCGGCATGCCGCAGGATATTGTCCAGACATACCGTCAGGCTGTTCTTCTGGTCCGTGACACTTTCTTCCTTGATTGCCATGATCTGGTTCCTGCTGACACGATTGCCCTTCAGCCATACCGTAATGCCTCGGTCGTTCGCAACAACCCCGGCGGAATCGTAGGCTTCCTTCACCGCTTTCCCGGGAGCACTGTAAATGCCCTGTACCCCATAAGCATTGTATACATAATATCTGGAAACTTCGCTGACCGCATCCAGTGTCAGTTCTCTTCCGCCCTCAAATACGACCTCCTTCGGATTCAGCACCTTGATAGTCCTGGTATCAATGGTTGTCTTGGTCTGTATCTGCACATATCTCTCATAAATATCAATATCCGCTGTGACTACTTTATTCTGTCCCGGCTCTTCTTCCACATTGTTCATGATCTGGTCATCCAGGATCTCCTGATAGCTGCCGTTCTCAGAACGCTGTATTCTCGACAGGGTGATCTGATTGCCCTCGATGGCGCAATCCACGATGTAGATGCCATCCTGTCCGTATTCCTTCAGATTATCTCCGGAAGAATTGCTGATGCAGACCTTATACATGGGGTAAAAGATCTGTCCGGAATTCTCTGTCCGGATGTCGCTCTCCCTGGCCACGCCGTAGATAATATCTTCTCCCATGAAGCCAAGCGGCCGGATAGCCTCACCGTCCTCCGCCCGGATCACTGTCTGTTCTCCGGTATTCAGATTCCGGACATTCAGCTGGTTGCTGTGGTTGATGTCATCCCCTTCCTGCCATACGATGATCTCATGATTCTCCGATACCTGAAGGCTGTCATCCTGTCTTATACTTACCAGCTGTTCAGCGCTGCGATTCTCCAGATCCACATCATAGACACCGTTTTCCAGGAAAAAATATACATGTTGCTGTCTGTTCCGGTACAGCAGCTGTTCCATCTCATCCTTCAGCACCGCATAGCTCTTGGAATATGGGATATAGACTTCTTCCTCGATCGTATTCAGCGAATTGTCATAGCTGATGATCTGAATGCCGGTCTCCCCCTCATGTCTTCCGCGATTCATGTAACCATACACGGCAAATTTCACATTACCGCCCTCGTCTACATCCAGGATCTTGATGCCATGATTGTCATACAGAGTCCGCCGGTCGGCATTATCTTTACCATAGAAGGAGAAGATCACTGTCAGTCCGTTGGTAGCCGCATTATAGCTGAGTAATTGCCCCATATCGGAGAACACCACGGTATTGCCATCCGCACTCTCCATCATATCCACATTTTCATCCGTGATTCCCAGAAGGATCTTGTCATTGGCATACATCCGGGTAGTATCCGGGATCTGTGTCATGGTACGCTCATAATCCAGCAGATACATTCTCTCCGAAGTATATCTGACTCTGTAATACTCTTCGACATTGTAGTAGATCTTATTTTTGCCCTCTCCGGTGGATACCACAAAATCCATCAGCAGAGAGGCCACATTCCCACTGATCTGTGTCAGCCGGATGGAAGCCGCGTCCTCCTGGACCGGTTCCAGACTGCCCCAGGTGATCTGCTGAAAGCTGCTGTGAATATTCACTTTATGAAAAGTGCCGTTATCTGTCAGCTTGGAATTCGATTCCAGATATTTCGTCAGTTCCTTGGCCATTTCCTTGTCGTATAATTTTCCGTGGAAATCTGTCGCAAATTCCAGGATTTCCGAAATATGCACATCATCATTCCATAAAATAGTCGTATAATAATATACCTTCTGTTCCCCTTCCAGTTCCAGGATCAGGGTCAGACTGTATTGTGTATTCGTGTCGATCAGGTCTTTTAACGTAAGGGAAACGGAAAAGCTTTTCCCATTTGCCTTCCATCCGGTGACTTCACTGTTCTCGATCAGCCGGCTGCCGTCGATGCTGCGAACCTCTGTCGAGATCCCCGTAATTTCTCTTCCGAACGTATCCACGGTGAAATTCGCCTGTCTGCCCTCCCCCAGCAGAGTAATGCAGTCCTTCTGGTAAGCCACATCCATCTCCACGGTATTTCCGTGCAGTTCATTGCATGCCACACCGCCGCTTTCCATGGTGATCATAGGCAGAGTGGCCGGAGCCATCTCCATGGTCATATTGTTATGTCCCTGATTCATAATGCTGCCGATGATCAGTGCTGATGCCAGAAATACTACAACACACACGGCAATTCTAATGATCGTTTTCTTCATTCTTGATTCTTCACTCATTCATTATTCAGCAATTTTTCCAGTGTCGGTGCCACATGGAGCAGTTCCTCCACAGTACCGATATCTGCGCTTTTCTTCGGGCGCATACCATTCTTTTTCACTGCCCGGATCAACAGATTCTTCGGGGTATGTTCCATATCGATGAATTCCAGGATCTGGGTCTCATAGCCCTGTTGTTCCAGCAGATTTGCTCTCAAAGCATCGGTGAGCAGTGCTGCCACGCGCTCCTTGATGATGCCGTATTTTAACACTGGTTTTAAAGGATCACATTTTATCTGCCGGTTCAGTTCATGCTGACAACAGGGAACCGCCAGAATGACTCTGGCCCCCCATTTTACCGCCTTGTCTAACGCATAATCTGTGGCAAGGTCACAGGCATGCAGGGTCACCACCATGTCCGCCACATCTGTGCCCTCGTAGGTACTGATGTCTCCCCTCTCGAACTTTAATCTGTCATACCCCAGCTTTTCCGCCAGTTCATTGCAGTGCTGGATCACATCGGTCTTCAGATCCAGTCCGGTCACCTGGATATCTCTATGCTGTAATTCATGCAGATAATAGTACATTGCAAAGGTAAGATAGGATTTGCCGCAGCCAAAATCAATAATGCGGATGGTACGGTCTTTCGGCAGTTCATCGATCACATCCTCGATAAATTCCAGATACCGGTTGATCTGACGGAATTTATCAAATCTCGCCCTGGTCACCCGGCCGTCCGGGGTCTGCACGCCCAGTCCTACCAGGAAATCCACCGGTTTTCCTTCCTCTAAAATATAATGCTTGGTACGGTTGTGAGCCAGTGCCTGCAGTTCCTCCTCTTCAGAAGCAGCCGCCCCCTCCGTCCGCGGTGCCTTGCCACTGTTTTTCACCTTCAGTGTCAGCTTGCCCTTTTTGCTGACCAGAGCGGTGGCCTGCAGGGTCTTCGCTGAGAATTCTCCCTGCCGGAACTGCTCCTGTAAGGCGGTGCAGATCCGGTCCGTCAGCTGTTCTGCTGTAAAATTCTCGTGAAACGCCTGAGTTCCTCTGTAAGCAGTCTCCTGGAACAACAGTTCCTCCCGGATCAGCACCGGGCGGATCTTTACCTTCTGGGTCTGTTCTGGATGACGGCTGTTGCTCAGGATGATCTGCTGCAGATCTTTATTCAAAATTTTCTGTAAAAGTATTTTCAGTTCTTCCATGGTTTATCCTGTTTTTCAAATGTTTTGCGCATATTATAGCACGCTTTCCTATAAGAACGCAATCATTCCCCGTCGTCCACCGTGTCTCCTTTTGTAGATCTCATTGCACACCAACACATGGATCAGATCCTTTGATACTTTTTCCGCTTCCTGTTCCAGGATCGTGCTGATCGTATCCGCTATCCGGAACAGACTCAGGCGGTCCGGATATTCATCATAGATCATGCTTCCTTCATAGTCGTATTTGTCCAATATTTCCGCAATTCTGCGCTGACAGCGTCTGACCTCTCCGGGATAGGTCTGCTGCAGATATTCCAGATCATTTAAGATCTCGTTTTCATCCATTCTTCCCGGATAGCCCGGAAGTGTCATAAAAAAAGGCCTTGATACCATATCCAAATGCCTCATGCTTTTTTATAGCATATGCGTAAAAGAAAAAAGAGGTGCTGCGAAGCTTATCGCAGCACCTGAATTCTCGCCATTGCTCTCTGCAATGCCGTCTCTGCCCTGGCAATATCCGTCTCCGGCGTCTTGCTGCGCAGTCTCTCTTCCGCACGGTGCAATGCTGCCTCCGCACGGTTTTCATCGATCTCATTCGGCCATTCGATAATCTCTGCCAGAATGGTAACTCCTTCGGGAAGGATCTCGGCGAATCCGGAATGCAATGCTGCCTCCTTCTCTCCGTCCTTCTCCGTAATATGCAGGATACCCGGCTTCACGATCACCGTCAGGGGAATGTGGCCCGGAAGGACACCAATCTGTCCTTCCGTGGTATTGAATTCTACCATATCCACAATTCCCTCATAGAATACTCTTTCCGGGGTTATGATACGAAGTGTGAATTCTTTATCTGCCATATCTGTACTCCCCTCTCATGCTATGCATGAACCTTTGCCAGTACATCATCAATGCTTCCGGCATTCAGGAAGTAGCTCTCCGGAATATCATCATGCTTACCGTCCAGGATCTCACGGAATCCACGGATGGTCTCGCTGATAGGTACATATTTCCCTTCCAGACCGGTGAACTGTCCTGCCACGAAGAAAGGCTGGGACAGGAATCTCTGGATCTTACGGGCGCGGGATACGACCAGCTTGTCTTCCTCGGACAGCTCATCCATACCGAGGATAGCAATAATATCCTGTAATTCCTTATATCTCTGCAGGATCTCCTGTACACCGCGGGCGGTCTCATAATGCTCCTTACCTACGATTCTGGGATCCAGAATGCGGGATGTGGACTCCAGAGGATCCACTGCGGGATAAATTCCCAATTCTACAATAGAACGGGACAGAACCGTGGTGGCATCCAGATGTGCGAATGTGGTCGCAGGTGCCGGGTCTGTCAGGTCATCCGCAGGCACATAAACTGCCTGTACGGAAGTAATGGAACCGTTCTTGGTGGATGTGATACGCTCCTGGAGCGCACCCATCTCTGTCTGTAATGTAGGCTGGTATCCTACTGCGGAAGGCATACGGCCTAACAGTGCAGATACCTCACTTCCGGCCTGGGTGAATCGGAAGATGTTGTCGATGAACAACAGCACATCTTTTCCGCCCTTGTCACGGAAGTACTCTGCCATGGTCAGTCCGGTCTCGGCTACACGCATACGTGCTCCGGGGGGCTCGTTCATCTGACCGAAGACTAGCGCAGTCTTCTCCAGAACTCCAGACTCCTTCATCTCACTCCACAGATCGTTACCCTCACGGGAACGCTCTCCGACACCAGTGAAAATAGAATATCCACCGTGCTCGGTAGCAATATTACGAATCAGCTCCTGAATCAGCACGGTCTTACCTACACCGGCACCGCCGAACAGACCGATCTTACCACCTTTTGCATAGGGAGCCAGCAGATCGATAACCTTGATACCGGTCTCCAGCATCTCTACTACAGGACTCTGCTCTTCGAAGGAAGGTGGATCTCTGTGGATGACCCAATGCTCCTCTCCTTCCAGGGATTCTCCACCGTCGATGGTCTCTCCCAATACGTTGAACAATCTACCCAGTGTCTTATTACCTACCGGCACCTGAATTCCTTTTCCGGTAGCAATGACATCCATATCCTTGCAAAGTCCTTCACTGGCACCCAGCATGATGCAGCGAACGGTATTGTTGCCAATATGCTGTGCCACTTCCATGACCAGACGCTTGCCTTCACTGTATACTTCCAGGGCATCCTTGATAAAGGGAAGATCATTGTTCTCGAACTCTACGTCTACAACAGGTCCCATGACCTGGACGATCTTACCATGATTTTTTTCCTTTACGTTACTCAATTGTTCAGGACCTCCTTTCTTGCCTTTTTCTTCTTTTTCTGAGCCTTGGCACCGGCAATGACCTCAGTGATCTCCTGTGTGATCATAGCCTGACGTACCCGGTTGTACTGAATGGACAGATCATGGATCATGGCGGAAGCATTCTTATTTGCTGCCTCCATGGCCATCATCCTGGCGTTCTGTTCACTGCAGAACGATTCTACCAGTGCACCGTATACATATCCCATGACAAAATCCGGAACAATGTTATCAAGCACTGCTTTCGGGGACGGGGTCATGACAAGCGGATCCTGATACATACTCAGATCCTGTCCGTCTTTGGTAATAAACCGTTCTTTTACGATAGGTAGCAGACGCAGCATCTGCGGTTCCGTCGTCACGCTGTTTACCATATTGGTATAAATAATATATACCTCATCCAGCTGCTCTTCTTCGAACTGCTCCAGGATCGTCTCTGTGATGATCCTGGCACGATGCAGGGTCGGGTTCTGTGCTGTATAATGGAACTGCTCAGCCACCTTGATTCCTCTGTGTCCGAAATACTGACGTCCCAGCTCACCCACGACAAACAGCTTGTAGCTTCCTGTCTGTCCGGCTTTCTGCATCTGTTCTTCTGCCATTTTCAGTACGTTATGGTTGTAGGCTCCGGCCAGTCCCTTATCCGCGGTGACTACTATCAGTCCCGTAGTCTTCTCCCCAGCCGGTTTGTCCTTCCGTTCATCGAAATATTTATTATCGATCTCCGGTAAATGACGGACAATTCTGCTGACCATCGTCTGCAGAGTATAGAAGTAAGGCTCTGTCTCTTCCAGATTCTTCTTAGCTTTCCGAAGCTTTGTGGAAGAGATCATATACATGGCATTGGTGATCTTCATGGTATCCTGAATGCTTTTCATACGACTTTGTATTTCTCTCGTATTTGCCATGTTAACCTCCTGTTATTTGTAACTATTCAGAGCCAATGGGCGAAGTAACCACATAAGCAAAAGTAAAGCCCTGAAAGAGCGGTTTTGCGAATGGGTTTCTGAATAGTTACATTATTTCTGTAAAAATTCCTTTTTAAATTCTGTTGCAGCATCACAGATCTGCTTGTTCAGCTCGTCATCCAGAGCCTTGGTGGTCTCTAACTGACGAACGATGTCGCTGTGCTGTTCCTTCATGTAGTCTAAGTACTTCATCTGGAAATCCTTTACCTGACTTACAGGCACATCCAGCATCACTCTGCCGTTGGCTGCACACAGGGTCATAACCTGCTCTGCCATGCTCAAAGGTCTGCACAGAGGCTGCTTCAACAGTTCCATCAGTACATGTCCGTGCTGTAACTGTTCCTTTGTGGCGTTATCCAGATCAGATGCGAACTGGGTGAACACTTCCATCTCGCGGAACTGTGCCAGGTCGATACGGATACTTCCGGCTGCTTTCTTCATTGCCTTGGTCTGTGCAGCACCGCCGACACGGGATACGGACAGACCGACATTGACTGCAGGTCTCATGCCGGAGAAAAACAGATCACTCTCCAGGAAGATCTGACCATCGGTAATGGAGATAACGTTGGTCGGAATGTAGGCGGATACATCGCCTGCCTGGGTCTCAATGATCGGCAGTGCGGTGATGGAGC
>ERZ779671.517-NODE-517-length-19275-cov-3.009521_pt1 | contig 19275 bp, 18 predicted proteins | sample MGYA00511074_ERZ779671 | MGnify/ENA primary metagenome ERZ779671 (study PRJEB29588, sample SAMEA2158454) | human gut metagenome | biome: human gut; feature: human-associated habitat; material: faeces | place: Denmark | collected 2008/2010 ... | reverse complement strand
TTGGAGGTCTTTCACGATGAGTGGTACAAGGACTCCAAGGCGCCGTATTACCACTCCGATGAGGAAAAGAATGAGCTGCTGCGTACCAGTGATGCGCTAAAAGGCCATCGGACAGAAATCGCTTCATTTTTTGCTGACCATGAGGACAAGAATGAACGTGCAGATTTTATCAAAACGTTCTTTGATAACACGTTCACCGAAATGATACTGAGCAACGGTCAGCGGGCAGGCTATCGAGCATTTGACACAGTGTTTATGATGTGGCGAGGCTCGGCAAGCGACCCGGATCAGAGAGTGATTATGAAGTGGAGCACGGTTGCAGACCATATTACCGGAATGATCGTGCTGCATGAGTGGCTTTCACCGGATGAAGCAGTTTTTCCCAGCGTAAATGAACAGCTTTCTCTGATTGGCGAAGCCGAGTCCAAAAAAGACTCGGCTTTTGTTGTGCCGCAAGACGCGATTGATTATGTACTCAGCAGTGGCAGCGGATTTGAAGAGGGTATGAAAGCGCAGATTGACAAGATGTTACTGCACTACAACAAGCAGGAGGCGAAGCTGGATGGAAACAGTATCGGGATCCTGAATGTGCAGAAGCGGATCAAATATCTGTGCGGCAGAAAATATGGACTATCCTATGAGGAAAACAGCGCGGGAGGTGTGACAGCGCGGTTGCTATTGCCGATAAATAAGGAGGAAGCATCATGAGGAAATTACGCGTCGTATTAGTCGACGACGAGATTATGATACGTGAGGGATTCAAGAAATTATTTGACTGGGGCGCACATGACTGTGAAGTCGTGGGCGAGGCAGCGGATGGCGTCGAGGCGCTTGGGGTAATCGACAGCATGGTACCGGATATCGTGATCATGGATATCAACATCCCGATTATGAACGGCCTGAAGGTCATCCAGACCAGCCGCCTGAAATACCCGGATATGGCATTCATCGTTGTATCGGGATACGATGATTTTTCTTATTGCAGGGAAGCATTGCGGCGGCAGATCACGGACTACATCCTGAAACCGGTCGACTATGAAGAATTCGGGAACACGATCGATCATTTGAAGATATCGATATTCGAGAAACAGACGAAGGATGTGACACCCGGCAGTGAAGCGTCAACGATTGTTGGAATTGTACGGTATATGCAGGAGCATCTGGCAGAAGAGATCAGCCTGAATGTACTCGCGGAAACATTTCATCTGAGTGCACAGTATATCAGTCAGCTCTTCAAGAATGAAATCGGCGTGAATTTCCTTGCTTATCTGACGACAATCCGTATGGAGTGTGCGAAGAAGCTGCTCGTCTCGACACAGTTATCCATTGCGGAGATTTCTGAGCGGTGCGGCTATGCCGATTACCGGGTGTTTACCAAGGTATTCAAGAAGACGGAGGGCAGTACACCGTCGCAGTATCGCAGAGATTTTTTGTAGGAGCTTCAGTATAAGATTCAGTATGGAACCGATAAGTTATAAGGCGTGGATGAAAGGTGCACTTTCTTATAACTTACCAGTTCACGATAAAATAAGATTGACAAATGGGTGCAGATAAAAGACAATTGATATAAAGATAGGAAATGCATATCGATAGGGAGTCTGATATATGGATTTAACAAAAAAATGGCATCGGAGTGAATTTGTCAGTCATGAGATGCTGGAGGTACATCGTGGAATCGAATGTGAACTGGATTTCTATTCAGCAATTGCAAATGGCGAAATAGAATTAGTTCAGGAAAATTGTAACGAACAGGCATTTACAAACCCGGAGGGCATGGGCGTGTTGTCTACGGATGCGCTTCGCAATATCCGATATCATTATGTTGTAACCGTAGCGCTTATTACACGTTTTTGTGTGCACGAAGGGCTGGAACAGGAAAAAGCATATAATTTAAGTGATTTCTATATTTTGGAGATGGATAAATGCAAGACAATCGAACAGATATCGAAGCTGCATGATGTGATGTGTCTGGATTTTTGTAAACATATGCATGAAATAAAAAACGGTCAGGTACTTTCCAAGCAGGTGGTTTTATGTCTGGATTACATTTACAGTCATACTCATTACCGGATTACAATTCGTGAAGTGGCTGAATATCTCAGATTATCTGAAAGCTATCTTTCAAGATTGTTTAAAAAAGAAATGGGAATCTCGTTCAGTCAGTATATTTTGAACCTGAAAATTGACAAGGCAAAGAATCTGCTTCGTTTTTCGGAATATTCAATTGGAGAAATAACCTATTATCTTGGTTTTTCAAATGAGAGCCATTTTATTCAGACATTTCAAAAACGGGTTGGAGAGACGCCGAACCGCTATCGTAGGAGGTGTTTCCGCACGGAGTGGGAATTAAAACAGAATTAGTAAAAATGTACAAATAATTCAGAAAGAATAAATGAATAACAGACAAAATCAATAAGATGTCATGAATATAACACTTATGACATTATTTAAACATAATCTTCCTTTGCTTTTGAGTATGATTAACATATCAAAAAATGAAGGGAGATTTTTTTATGAGAAAGCTGAGAAAAGCAATTCCTCTTGCACTGGCAATGAGTGTAGCTCTTACGATGACTCCAATTCGGGCATCAGCGGAAGAACCGACTCAGGTACAGGCAGAACAAAGTGATCTTGTAGAAGAAAACGAAAGTCTGAGTGATGAAGCAGACAAAGACAAAGAAGGGTACAAACTGGTATTTGAGGATGAGTTTGACGGCAATCAATTGGATCGTAAGGTTTGGAATGTCGAAAAGCATGAGAAAGGCTGGGTAAACGGGGAGCTTCAGGAGTATGTAGATTCTGATGAAAACATCAAGGTACAAGATGGTTATCTGAATATCATTCCTGTTGAAAAAGTTGAGACAACATCTACAACTGATGGACAGAATTTGTTGTCAAACGCTGATTTCAGTTCCGGTATGGACGATTGGACTGAAACAATTGCAAACTGGGGAAGTAATGGTTTTGACGCATCTGCGCAGAGCTCTGTTGCTGATGGGGCTATTACTTATACGATTACCAATCCTGGTAATGACTTATGGCATGTACAACTTAAACAAACTGTTAAGTTGGCAGCAAAAAAGCATTACACATTAAGCTACAAAGTAAAATCGGATGTTGCTCGTACAATTGAAACGGGTGTGCAGGGTGATGAAGAAAATAATTATATCTCATATGGAGCAAAAACACAATCATTGCAAGCGGAAAAAGAAGAATCAGTATCTATCGACGTATACGCAGAAGAGGGATATGATACAGCAACTTTATATTTCTCTTTAGGGCGTAAGACTGGAGATACATCGATTCCAGATGCATCTGTAGTAACAATTTCCGATATTAGTTTGGTGGAAACAACTGCAAACATGCTTCCGGCAAATGCATTTGGTGACAATGCAACTGCTGGAACAAAGGTCAAGAAATCTTATACATCTGGTCGTATCTCTACACAGAACTTAAAGACATTTACCTATGGTAGGTTTGAAGTAAGGGCAAAGGTTCCAAATGGACAGGGATACCTTCCGGCATTCTGGTTAATGGCTAACGATGAGAATGTATATGGTCAGTGGCCAAGATGCGGCGAGATTGATTGTATGGAAGTTATGGGGCAGGATACAAATAAGTTGTACGGAACCATACATTACGGAAATCCACATGCAGAAAGTCAGGGAACCTATACAATCAAAGATGGTGAGAAGTCGTTCTCCGATGATTTCCACACATTTACATGTGATTGGGAACCAGGCAAGATTACATGGTATGTAGATGGAAAAAAGTATCATGAGGAAAGCAACTGGCATTCAACAACAGAAGGACAGGGAACACTTACATATCCAGCACCTTTCGATCAACCTTTTTACATTATTTTGAACCTCGCAGTTGGTGGTTCATGGGTAGGAAATCCAAACGAGACAACAAATTTTAAGAACAATCCGTTTGTTGTTGATTATGTAAGAGTCTATCAGAAAGATTCTTATGATGAGAATGTAACACGTCCAGAAGTTAAGTTTGAGCCTACAAACGAGCCAGACGAAAGCGGAAACTATATTAAGAACAGCACATTTGCAGAGGCAGAGGATTTGACAGATGATACAAATTGGAAATTCATAACTGCTTTGGATGGTGCTGCAACAGCAGAAATCAAAGATAACTCTATGGTTATCAAGACAGAAAATGCAGGTACTGTTGATTACAGTGTACAGTTAGTACAGGCAAATGTTCCTTTTGAAAAGGGTGCAACTTATGAAGTAAGTTTTGATGCAAAAGCATCTGGGAATCGTAAGATGAATGTAGATGTTAAGGCTCCAGACCGTGGATACCAGTCATATATGAAAACCCTGGTTCCAGAGCTTACAACGGAGATGAAGCACTTCAGCACACAGTTCGTAATGAAGGCAGATTCCGATGTGAATGGACGTTTAGAGTTTAATATGGGTAATGCAGGTTCAGGCGATATCGTTCTTCAGAACGTAGTTGTTAAGAAGACTGCGGATCCAGATCCGAATGCAAAGGAAGAAAAGACAATTCTTGCAAATGGAAGCTGTATCTATAATGGATCTTTCCAGGAAGGTATAAACCATCTTGGATATTGGGATATAACACCAGAAGGTGCAGATATTAAGGTAACAGGTCTTTCAGATGGAAGAAGATTGGTCACAGAAGGAAAAAGTGTAACAATCAGTCAGTCAGATCTTGCATTTAAGGAAGGAACAGCATATGCATTGAGCTTTGATGCGTATGCGCAAAATGGAGCAACTGTCGTTGCAACTGTTGGCGGAAACACATATAAAGTAAATGTTGAAGCAGGAAATGAAAAGAAAGATTATGTTGTAAAGATTCCTGCAACAGCAAAGTTTACAGACAAGACAGTTTCATTGAAAATCGAAGGTGCAATCTCTCTCGATAATGTAAAAATGGTAGAAGATGCAAAGATTAAGAACGGATCATTCAATGATAGTCTTTCAGGATATGAAGTATATGTAGACAGCGCAGCAAAAGCAACTGTTGTTGTTGACAGTTTAAAAGAAAATAATGCATTGGATGTGACTGTAGATGATACAGGTGCGGATGACTGGAGAATACAGATTAAACAGAACAATGTATTGCTGGAAAAAGGAAAGAAGTATAAATTATCATATGAGGCTAAGTCAACCATTGATAGAAAAATCAGAGTTGTAATGCAGGGTGGAGCGGCTCTTGGATGGCCGGTATACTCTGAGCACAGCGATGATCAAGATGCAAATGATGGAATTGTAACACTTACAAGTGAATATCAGAAGTTTACTGAAGAATTTATAATGACAGAAGAGACAGACGCAAAGGCATTCCTCAGCATCTGTTTGGGAAATGTAGATGGTCAGATTACTGATCAGCACAGAATTGTAATTGACAATATTTCTTTGGTTGAGGTAGAGAATCCGACACCGGAGAATCCGACACCGGAGAATCCGACACCGGAGAATCCGACACCACAAAACCCAATTGTGAAGCCTGTAACAGTATCTTATTCTACACATATACAGAGTTATGGATGGAATAAAAGTGCAGCGAAGAATGGAGCAGTGGCAGGAACAACAGGAAAGGCAAAGAGATTAGAAGCGATTAAAATTTCTGTAGAGGGAAATGAAGATCTTGGTATTCAGTATACAACACACTGCCAAGGATATGGTTGGTTAAACTGGTCATCAAATGGTGAAATCAGCGGAACAACAGGTGAAGCGAAGAGACTCGAGGCAATCAAGATTCAGTTGACAGGTGCAGACAAGGATAAATACGATGTATATTACCGCGTTCATGCACAGGGCTATGGCTGGATGAATTGGGCAAAAAATGGTGAGGCTGCCGGTACAGCAGGACTCGCGAAGAGACTTGAAGCAATCCAGGTAGTAGTTGTTAAGAAGGGTGAAAGCGTACCAGACAAGTTCGAAGGTGTAACAGCATCAGAAAAGAAAGCTTATATGGCAAGTGCAGCTGCAACAGCTGCAACAGTTGAAGGCTCAGATCGGGCACATGTTCAGTATCGTTCACATCTTCAGACATATGGATGGCAGAACTGGAAGAATGACGGAGATATTTCCGGAACAACAGGTAAAGCAAAGCGATTAGAGTCTTTGAAACTTGAACTTAAAAACAAAGATTATACAGGCGGTATCTGTTACAATGCACATGTGCAGACAATCGGATGGCAGGCCGATCCAAATAAATCTGCAACATGGAAGAAAGATGGTGAGTTTTGCGGGACAACAGGAAATGCAAAGAGATTAGAGGCAATTCAGATTGAGCTTTATGGTGAGATGGCAGAGCATTATGATATTTATTATCGTGTGCATTCACAGACATACGGCTGGATGAAGTGGGCCAAAAATGGAGAGATGTCTGGCACAACTGGTCAGCATAAAAGAATCGAAGGAATTCAGGTTGTGCTTGTGAAAAAAGGTGAACAGGCACCTTCGGATAATTACAAGGGAGCTGTTACAAATACAACAAAAACATTTCTCTCAAAATAGAAACTATCGATAGTCAAAATGGCGTTATCCATTACTTTGGATAACGTCATTTTTTAGTGCGTCTTGCGGCGCACGTTTCTGGATGGAACCTGGTTATGAAAAGAAATAAAATTGTAACAGTATTGATGCAGAAATGATGCATGCCGGATGTATGATGCAGGTTATAAAAAGAAAATCGGAAAATATCTGAAGAATTGACACATTTAGGATAGAAAAAAAGCCTATTTTCTTTTTATATCAATCGTTATAATACAACCGAAAGAAGGAAAGAACTATGAGAAAGAAAGCATGGATTTTATGTACGGCAATGGTAGTGGCTTTGGCGGGATGCAGCAATGTGAGTGATAATAATACGACCGATATCATCCAGGTGAGCAGCGAGACGGTGACTACAACGGAAGCAGCAACGGAAGTTACGACAACCACCGAAAATGAAACTACGACCGAATCTGTTACGGAGAGCAATACCCCGGACAGCACATTACAGTCAGAAGGTTCGAATACAGGGAAGACGGAACCCGCTGCGACAGAAGCTAAGACGACGGAATCCCAGTCACAGGAAGGCGAGCCATCCGATGATTCGTGGAAGGAAGAGTTCGAGAAGACGCTGTATGAGGAGTATGGTGTGGTGCCGGATCATTACGAATATATCGGAAATGATGTCTATCAGGTCTATGTGAAAATCGACGGGAAGATCGTGCCATATGTGGCAGTGAATTGGAAGACGGGAGATTTCCACGGATAGAAGAAAGGATAAAGACGGGTGAAAGAAATGGGCGATGCAAACAAAATCACAGGATATGGAGAACATAGAGAATTATATCGGATTTCAACGGATGAAATCCTGTATTTTGAGGCGGTAGGAGAGAAAGTGTTTGCCTATACGGAACAGGAAATTTATGAGATAAAGAATCGCCTTTACCAGATTGAAGAGAAGGTGAATTCGTATGATTTTACCCGGGCATCCAAATCCATGCTTGTAAATACAGACAGAATCTCAAGTATTGCTTCGATTTCAGGCAGCCGCGGGAAGATTATGATGGACAATGGTGAGGCCGTTATTGCGAGCCGCATGTACTACAAACCATTGCTTTCATCTATGAAATGGAAGAAAATCAGTTGATTTTTTTTGTGTTTTTTTCTGACAAAAAATATGCTATGATGAAATGCGAATTGGCATAAAGGTTAGAAAAAGGAGACACAAAATGAGCAAGAAATTACTTTTGATCAACGATATGGCTGGCTATGGAAAGGTTGCGTTATCTGCGATGATTCCAGTGCTTTCCCATATGAAATACGAGGTATTTAACCTGCCGACAGCAATCGTATCGAACACACTTGATTATGGCAAGTTCGACATCCTGGATACAACTGATTACATGAAAAATGCAATCGCTGTCTGGGAACAGCTTGGATTTGAATTCGATGCAATCTCAACCGGATTTATCGTGTCGAAGGAGCAGACCGAGCTTGTGACCGAGTTCTGTAAGGCACGGGCGGAAAAAGGTGTGACGATCTTCACAGATCCGATTATGGGAGATGAGGGAAAGCTCTATAACGGAATCACAGAGGAGACGATTGATTTGATGCGTGAGCTGATTTCGGCTGCGGACTATATCGTACCGAACTATACTGAGGCGGCATATCTGACCGAGCTTCCATATAAGGAAGATGGCGTGACAGAGGAAGAGTATCATACGATGATCGACAAGCTTCGTGCATTCGGTGCGAAATCGATTGTGATCACAAGTGCGAAGATCGCGGGCACAGATTGCAGATCGGTTGTCGGATATGACCACAAGAAGGAAGAATATTTTAAGGTTGATTTCGAAGAAATTCCAGTACATTTCCCGGGAACGGGAGATATTTTCTCCGCCGTATTTATCGGAAAGCTTATGAGTGGCAAGGATCTGCAGACGGCAACCGCAGAGGCGATGGATGCCGTGAAGAGCATGATCGGCAAAAATGCAGATAACGTGGATAAATATAAGGGAATTCCGCTGGAAACCTGTATGGAGGTGCTTGACTGATGGCAAGACCGAAGATCCGGATTACACTGATCGACCAGAAGGGCGAAAAGGGCTGTCACAGAGGACATAAGATCGGTGATTCTTATGATTTTGATACGGAGCGTGGAAAGCTCTGCCCGATGGCGATGCATGTCGCATTTCCATATGTGGATATCCTGCGCTATGGCGGCGAGATACCGGGACAGGAGAAGGGCACCGCTGTTTTCGCATGCCCGGATGTCGATACGCTGAATGTCTTTAAAATTGAGCGGATAGACGGCTGAATGTACGAAAAGAAAAACAATAAAAATGATAGGGATTATTGATTTTATTTGAAACATTTTGTATAATACAGTCAGAGTTTATATTACATCTAATATAAAACATAATATAAATAATTTGAAAGGAGAAACTATTATGTTACAGAACCAGGAATGGGAATCATTCACAGGTAGACTCTGGAAGGAAGAGTGCAACGTAAGAGACTTCATCCAGAACAACTACACACCTTATGATGGAGACGAGAGCTTCCTTGCAGGACCAACAGATGCTACGAACAAGCTCTGGGATAAGCTTCAGGCTCTTCAGAAGGCAGAGAGAGACAACGGTGGTGTATTGAAGGAGGACGCAGATGTTGTATCCAGCATTACAGCATATGGTCCTGGTTACATTGATCCAGAGACAAAGGATCTTGAGCAGATCGTAGGTCTTCAGACAGACGAGCCACTTAAGAGAGCATTTATGCCTTATGGTGGTATCAAGATGGCTGAGGAAGCACTCGAGATGTACGGATACAAGCCAAACGAGAACTTCCACAAGATCTTTACAGATTATCACAAGACACACAATCAGGCAGTATTTGATGCTTATACACCAGAGATGATGGCAGCTCGTCATACACATATCGTAACAGGTTTGCCAGATACTTATGGTCGTGGTCGTATCGTTGGTGATTACAGAAGAGTCGCTCTTTACGGTATTGATCAGCTGATCGCTTGGAAGCAGGAAGATAAGGCTAACTGTGGCGATGGTAATATGTATGATGATATTATCCGTCAGAGAGAAGAGTTGACAGAGCAGATCAGACGTCTTCAGGAGATGAAGGTTATGGCTCAGTCATACGGCTATGATATTTCTAAGCCAGCTTCAAATGCGAAGGAAGCTGTTCAGTGGTTATACTTCGGATACCTTGCAGCTATCAAGACACAGAATGGTGCTGCTATGTCTGTAGGTCGTGTATCTACATTCCTTGATATCTATATTCAGAGAGATCTTGAAGCTGGTACTCTTACAGAGAAGGAAGCTCAGGAACTTATTGATCATTTCGTTATGAAGTGTAGAATGGTTAAGTTCGCAAGAATTACATCATACAACGAATTATTCTCAGGAGATCCTACATGGGCTACTCTTGAAGTTGGTGGTACAGGTATCGATGGACGTTCAATGGTTACAAAGAACGATTTCAGATTCCTTCATACACTTGAGAATATGGGACCTTCACCAGAACCAAACCTTACAGTACTTTATTCTTCAAGACTTCCAGAAAGCTTCAAGAAGTATGCTGCTAAGATTTCTGTTGATACATCTTCAATCCAGTATGAGAACGATGATGTTATGAAGGTAACATGGGGCGATGATTATTCAATCTGCTGCTGTGTATCTGCTACACAGACAGGTAAGGAAATGCAGTTCTTCGGAGCTAGAGCAAACCTTGCTAAGTGCTTACTTTACGCTATCAATGGTGGTGTAGATGTTAAGAACAGAGAACAGGTTGGTCCTGCTTATAAGCCAGTTACTTCAGAATATCTTGATTATGATGAAGTTGTTGATAAGTTCGATGCTATGATGGATTGGTTAGCTGATCTTTATGTTAATACACTTAACCTTATCCAGTATATGCATGATAAGTATTACTATGAAGCTGCTGAGATGGCTCTTATTGATACAGATGTTAAGAGAACATTTGCTACTGGTATCGCTGGATTCTCACACGTTGTAGATTCACTTTCAGCTATTAAGTATGCAAAGGTTAAGACAGTACGTGATGAGACAGGTATCGTTGTAGATTACGAAATCGAAGGCGACTTCCCTAAGTATGGTAACGATGATGACAGAGCTGATGATATTGCTGTATGGTTACTTAAGACATTCCTTGAGAAGATTAAGAAGAGACATACTTACAGAAATTCAGAGCCAACAACATCTATCCTTACAATTACTTCTAACGTAGTATATGGTAAGTACACAGGTGCTATGCCTGATGGACGTAAGGCTGGTACTCCACTTGCTCCTGGTGCTAACCCAAGTTATGGTGCAGAGCAGAATGGTCTTCTTGCTTCACTTAACTCACTTACAAAGCTTCCTTACGAGTGGGCATTAGATGGTATTTCTAATACACAGACAATGAACCCAGACGCTTTAGGACATAACGAAGAAGAAAGAATTAACAACCTTGTTAACGTTATGGATGGATACTTCGATCAGGGCGCTCATCACCTCAATGTTAACGTATTCGGTAAGGATAAGTTACTTGATGCTATGGAACACCCAGAAAAGCCAGAATATGCTAACTTCACAATCCGTGTATCTGGTTACGCTGTTAAGTTCATCGACCTTACAAAGGAACAGCAGATGGATGTTATTTCTAGAACATTCCATGACAGAATGTAATTATAACTTAAAGATATAAATTAGATATTAAAATAAAAGTCCACATACTTGTGTTAGTGCAGGTATGTGGGCTTTTTTTAGTTATTAGTCAGGAGTTTAGTTGCAAATCCCATATTTTATGACTTAAATATTAATTATTATATATGCTTTTGATTGTATCTCCCCCCTTTTAAAGCTGGCGATATTTTATGTAATTATGAACTTGTATGTTGAAATTAGAAAATAACCCCATCACATTAGTTGTATGTTTTAATATAATAGCAATTGATAATATTGCAATTGCCAACTGTGATGTTGCAAAGGATGACACGATATGATAAAATTCTTAACGAATTATAAAATTATTATTATTTTATAATTATATTTTGAATTCATTTTTAATATGAAGGGAGAACAATATGAAATATTGTAGTAAATGTGGAAGACAGCTTATGGATGGGGAATTAAAATAAATTCAATTATAAATGATACTAATAAATATAATAAAAATATAGAAAACGCAGACTATTATTTAGAAAATAAACTATATCAAAAAGCAATAGCCGAATATCAGGAAGCTTTAAATATTAAAGAATCTATTGAAGTAAGAAATAAATATCTTGATGCGTATTCAATGGCGTATGAAGATGAAGTTGTAACAAGAAGTGAATATTTAAAAGCACTTGATGAAACATGTGGCATTTATCCTAAGTATGCAAGTTATTGGGAATGGATAATTGAAGTATGTGTTAACACTAATCAATATGAAAATGCCTATTCTTATTATAAGAAGTCTGTAAATAAAGGCGTAAAAAGTGAAAAACTGACATATTTAGGAGATGTTGTACAATATTCATATACATTAAAAAATAAAGTTTACACAAATAAATATAGGAATAGTGATGGAATATATACATTGTATAATGAAAATAAGTGGGGTGTTATGAGTGCTTCAGGTGATTGGAAGTATGAGTGCTCATATGATTTTGCAAGTCCCGTTTCAAAAAATTCTGAGGTAATATTATCGACAGACAAAGATACTAGAGAACTAAAAGGCGCTGATGTTGTTCAAAATTATGTGAATGAAGAAATAAATGAATGTAAAGCACCATCGGAAGATATTGTTTTAATTAATAAAGATGGCTGGAGATTCTATGATTGTAACAAAAATGAATATATATTATCGAATTATGAAGATGCTTCAGTGTTTATGAATAATAATGCTTTTGTTAAGAAATCAGGGAAATGGCATTTGATAGATAAAAATGGGAATGATACATCTGATACACAATTTGATAATGTGAAATTGTTTGATAGTGGTGAATATTTATATGACGATTATTTTTTAGCATCAGTTAATGGAACATATGGTTTGTATAATAAGTCAGGCAAAAAGAAAACAGATATTCAGGGAATAGACGTTGATTTATATTTAGGAGAGGAAATTGCATTTTAAGGCGATAATGGCAAATGGGGCTTTATAAACAGTGATAATAAAGTTGTTATAGAACCACAGTATGATGATGCAAAAAGCTTTTCTAATGGATTGGCAGCTGTAAAAATGAATGGTAAATGGGGCTTCATAAACAAAGAAGGAAGAACGGTTATAGATTATCAATTTGTTGATGCTGATTATTTTACATCTGAAGGGTTATGTTTTGTAAGTTTTGTAAAAGATGAATATTGTCAGATTAACTTAAAATTCAAAAGGAGAAAATAAATGAGTGCAGAAATTAAATTAAAGATTATAGTAGGAATTATGTGTGGAATTACATTGGGAATTCCATTTACTCCAATAGTATGCTTGATGAGACATTTGTTTATTGTACCATTTAAATATAAGAAAATGCTTAATAAAGCTATAGAACAGGGGCATGTTGTAAAAGCTAAATTAATAAAAGTGAAAGATGCAGCAGGAGAAGGTGGACATTTGGATAGTAGTAGACAAGAAGGTGTATATCAATATGAATATAAGAATAAGACATATAAAACACATTTAGTAGGAGAATCACCAATACGCAAGGAAATAACATTGTATTTTGAAAGAAACCCAAGAAGAGCAGTAAGCAAGGAAAGATTTGGTGGATATGAAAGTCCGATATTTTTATGTTATTTAGTTTCGGTTTTAATAGTAAGTGTAATTATTATATACATAGGAGTTGTATATGGATTTGGATGGTAAAAAATATTTTGAAAAAAATGAAAAGGGAGAAATAATGCTTGAAGGAATGATAGTTATAATTATAACATTATTCATTCTTATTTGGATACTTGCAGTGGGCTTTATTTATTATCAAAAGAAAATTAACAAAAGAGTCATAAGATGGAGAAAAATATGATTGAGTGTCCTAATTGCCATGCAGTATGTGATGATAATGCTGAAATATGTAATGTATGTGGTATGAAATTAAACGCAAGTTATAATATATAAGGATAATAAATTGTAAAATATTAAGATAAGTAAGGGATTATCGTGTAAAGCGTTGTTGATATAATATGTAGATTATAGTATTTATATATTATATAGATTAAGTTCAGCACGACAATCCCTTTAATCATATTAGATTATAAAATCAGACAGGGGGATTTATGATTGTATCTGTAGACAAGAAAATTTTAAAATTAATTTTAGGCATATGTATATTAGCAGTGAGTGTATGTGCAGTAACAGGTATAAATGAGTTGATTAAAACCGCTGATTATATGCAGGCAGATGGAATACTTTTATCAATTGACAGGTATGTTGATACGGGATTAAATAATTATTCTGACACACAAGTTATAAGATATAAAAAATATAGTTATATAGTGAATGATAAAGAATATATATGCCAATATAGAACATATCTTTTATTTAAATCTAAAATAGGTAGTCATAAAAAAATCTATTATTTAAGTTCAGACCCTCGAAAAGTAAGAGATGAATTTAAAATAAAAACATCAATAGCAGGAGGCATATTTTTTACTTTTTTTGGTGTTATGATGTTGTTATTTATACGAAAATCTAATGAAGAAACAATGGATTATCAAAAACAACCCAAAATAAAAATATAAAGTAAGAGGATATTAATAATGAAAGAAAAAGAATGGGAAAATCTCTTAAGAATAAAGACAACTGGACGTGATGACACAAGGTCAGATACATTCAGGTATCCATATGAACCAACCTCATATGAAGTATTGGAAAGACTGGCTAATACAGGATTTATAGGCAAAAATAATATGTTGTTGGATTATGGCTGTGGAAAAGGCAGAGTAAGCATTTTTATGGCATATCAGACAAAATATCATTCTATTGAGATATTCAAGAGCGTGCTGGCGAATATTATAGACAGCTATTATGAGGCTGAAAGGGAAATGCTTATTATGTGTTATTATCCATCAGATGAGTATCTTATGTGCCTGTCACAGGAATATAATGTGACATTTGTTGAAGAGATTGATTGTAGTGATGTATCGGAAGGAGAGGCTGAGAGGGAGAAGATAGTTGTATATAGAGTTGGAGAGGGAGAATAAGAGATAAATATTATTTTGAGTTTTAGAAATGGAAGTTTTTTATTAAATACATTATAAGAATAGGTATAAATTGATTTGATTTAAGTTAAATCTGAATTTTAACAACTGAAATATTTAAGCTGTTTGATAAAAATTTAAGTTAATTGGTTGGAATTTGAGTTTATTTGCTTATATTTAAGTTGCTTAATTAATTAGCTTGGCTATAAAGATGAAATTATATTAAATTAATGAATATAATTTAAGTTACTTGCATATAAATAAAATGAATGTTAAGATTTATATAAAGAATTGTAAGCGTTAACATATAGTTACAAAAGCTAGTAATTATCTATGTTTCACGCACATTAAAATTTTATAACATAATAACAATTGAATATTAAGTGTGAAGATACTAGAGGTAATTATAGCCTTTAGTATCTTTTTTTATTTGGAAGAAGAAATGATTATGACAGCTAATGATGTAATGAAGCAACATAAGAAGTATGTGTGTCTTAATTATGAAATGAGATGCCAGCTCGAAAAATGCTAAAAGCAGGAATTTCTAAAACTGAAATTTCTCAAGAATTAGATATATCTGTACATACAATTAATTAAGAGTTACGACCTATGACAGCAACTAGAAGAGAAGCTATTCAATTATTGGAAAGAGTACCAGAAGATAAGCTGACTTATGTTGTTCAGATTTTAAGTAGTATTGATGGTTTGATAAGTATATCAGACAGACGCACAAAGAAAATTGATTTAGACCAGTTTGTTATGCCTACAACAGAGCGTGGCAGAAATGCAGATGAATATAAGAGATTTTTTATAATGTGTATAGAAAAGAATATACACGTTGTTACTTCTGCTATAACAGTAGAAGAATACCTGATATATTCTGAATAATGGAGAATAATATATCTTCTGATTTATTGTAAATCTTATGTAATAAGTCTTTGAAGCGATTCGGCTTCTGAATCTCAATATCTATATGTATTAACGCCTCTTTATAATATTGTAAGCTAATAATCTCATATGCACAATAAATAAAGTGAAAGATACCTCGATTATTTTTGTCACATAAGGACAATTATGTATCGAAAATGTAGAGCTTTATTTCACAAAATACATTGACATTCATCTATGTATATGCTAATTTTATACATAGATAATTATCAATACGAGGTGAATGAAATGAGATTAGCGGATGTTTCTTTAATATGCAAGGCACTTGGAGATTCAAACAGGCTGGAAATAGTGCAGATGTTGTCAAATGGAGAAAAATGCGGATGCAGGCTTTTGGAAAGATTTAGTATTACTCAGCCTACATTATCTCATCATATGAAAATACTGGTGGAGTGTGGGTTGGTTAATGACCGGAAAGAAGGCAAATGGCACCATTATTCCTTGAATTGTGAAACTTTAATAGAATTCAAAGATTCTATTGGCAGTTTGACGTGTGAGTCATGCTGTGACAAAAAAGATAGCTGTTGTTAGAGGGGGAATCCTGTTAATACTTGTAAAGATTGTAAATAAGACGAAAGGAAGTTTTCTATGACAGTAAGAGAAAAAGCAGAACTGATTGTAAAAGATATAAAGAAAGAACAGGGAACAAATCCGGTTGTCATTTTTAAACAGATAGCAAAGAAGGAATATGTCAGTATTCATGGACCGGAACACCATATATTAGATGGTGCAAGTTTGCTTGTAGCCTACAAAAACGCAGGAGGAGAGATAGACTTAGAACAGGCATTGGACAGGCTGATGGCAGAGGGACTTCGGATGCCGGGGGCAATGTGCGGTTTATGGGGAATATGCGGAGCAATCACATCTATAGGTGCTGCACTTGCAATAATTGATGGAACAGGTCCGCTTTCAACGGATGGAACATGGGGAAATCATATGCAGTTTACCTCGAAAGCAATTGGAGAATTAGGAACCATAAACGGACCAAGATGCTGCAAGAGAGATGCAATGATAGCATTTAAGAATGGTATTGATTATGTGAATGCTCATTATGGAGTAACATTGCAATACGAACAAATGCAATGTGGATTCACAGATTTTAATGAGCAATGTATAAAGGAGAGGTGTCCATTTTATGAGTAATGTAAAAGTAGCTTTTATTTGTGTTCACAATTCATGTAGAAGTCAGATTGCTGAGGCTTTTGGAAGACATCTGGCATCAGATGTGTTTCAAAGTTATTCGGCGGGGACAGAAACAAAACCACAGATTAATCAGGATGCTGTCCGTATTATGAAGGAATTATATAATATAGATATGGAAGCAGAAGGACAGTTCAGTAAGCTGGTTAGTGATATTCCTGATCCGGATATTGCAATATCAATGGGATGTAATGTAGGGTGTCCATTTACAGGCAGACCATTTGATGATAATTGGGGACTTGAAGATCCAACAGGAAAAAGCGATGAGGAATTTAAGATAGTCATTGAGCAAATAAAGCATAATATTTTGGAGTTAAAAAGTAGATTGAACCATAATGAGATTAATATAAGTTATTTTAAAAGTATCATAGATCAGGATAGAGCCGCAGTCGTTATATGCAATCTTAATCATGAAATAATATATATGAATCCTGCTGCGGTTGTTAATTATGGAAAGCGTGGCGGAGACAAGCTGATTGGCAGAAGCCTGCTGGAATGTCATAATAAGGAATCACAGGAAAAGATAAGACAGGTGACAGAATGGTTTGCACAGGACGAAAGCCATAATATTGTGTATACATTTCATAATGAGAAGCAGAATAAAGATGTATATATGGTGGCACTTAGAGATAGTGGCAAGCTGATTGGATACTATGAGAAGCATGAATATCGAGATAGAGAAACAATGAAAATGTATGATTTATGGTGAGTTCCACCTAATGAGGAAGTAATAAAAAATATTGTAGACTGCTTTCTGTGCAAAACCAATGTTCATGTCAGATATCAGAGATACCTTGATGACTGCTATTGGCCAGATTCAGGCAGATACGCGCTCTGAATGATCCGGTACTGGCTGGAATCAACATTTTTGCCATGACTGCAAATGCATTTGATGAGGACAGAAAAAAGCACTGGAATGCGGTATGGATGGATTCTTAACCAAACCAATTGTTATTGAGGAATTGATCAGTACATTACAGAAAAAACTGGATTAGTTAAGAAAAAATAAAGTGATGCTAAGAAAACGTACGGTGATAATTGGCAGAATAATGCGGGTGAGGCAGATCATATTGATCCGTTAGCTAATTTTGTTAAATGTCATAAGCGTAATCCATTTATATCAAAAGAAGATTTAAAAGATATAGGAAATAGAGATGATAATATTCAGATATTTTCAATTATATGCGTTATTGTGTTAAAAATATATCGGCCTATATTGCAAAATATACAATAAATTGTACAAAACTACTAAAAATATTCGAAATAATTATATGAAAATAGCAATTGTACCCAATAAAATAATGTGATACAATCAAGGAAACTAAAACAGAAAAAATAGTTTCCTTGATTTTTTGTTTTATAAGCGTCACTGATACACAACATTAAAAGGAGCATTATGAATAATAAAGAGAAGATTTTACAGGCAACGATACAGGCATTTAATCAAAAAGGCCTTAAATTTACAATGGACGATATTGCATCTATTCTTGCAATGAGTAAGAAGACAATATATACAATTTTTAAAGATAAGAACACTCTGTTTATGGAGATGGTAGATTATCTGTTTGACACGATTAAAGAGAGCGAATCAGAGATAATTGAAGATAATACATTATCAACAATTGAGAAGATAAGACGTATTCTTGGAGTTATGCCTGAGAGTTATAAAGATATTGATTTAAGACAATTATATATGTTAAAGGACAAATTCCCGGAGATATACAGACACGTTGAAGAACGTCTGGAGAATGGATGGGAGACAACGATTAAGCTTTTGGAACAGGGGATTGAGGAAGAAGTGATAAGACCGGTTAATGTATTGATGTTTAAGATGATGATGGAGGCATCAATAGAACAATTTTTCCAAAGAGACATTCTTATAAGGGCAGGAATGACATATACACAGGGACTTGATGAGATTGTGGGAATATTATTAGATGGCGTGGCAGTTAAGGAAAGTCATTGAAAATAAAAAGGAGGAATATATAATGCAGGACAAATCAAAGGTTATATTTAACAATGAAATTGATAGAAAGGCATATAGAAAAGCTATTAATTCCAAAAAAAAATACGCAAGAAAATATGGTGATGACAGCAATGCCGACTATAAGGTGACAATAAAGAAGAACAAATACATAGGTGATATGCTTGGCGTGTATGATGTGAGGGTTGCAGATAAGCCTGCAAGCGTATCTAACGGTAATAAAGAAGAATTTGATACTGATAAAGGTATTATAGTTGGCAATATAAGAATGGGTTTTGGACATTACAGAATATCAATGGCGATTGCTTCAGCAGCTAATGCACTTGGATATGTTCCTTACTGGATGGATCTTAATTCTTACGATAATACAACCTGTACTAAAGTTATAAGGGCGCAGAACGACCTGTATTCGCTTGGTTCAAGGTTATCACAAAAGAGCAGGCTGGTTAACAGACTGGCGTGGGGACCA
>ERZ779671.491-NODE-491-length-19988-cov-2.903376_pt1 | contig 19988 bp, 12 predicted proteins | sample MGYA00511074_ERZ779671 | MGnify/ENA primary metagenome ERZ779671 (study PRJEB29588, sample SAMEA2158454) | human gut metagenome | biome: human gut; feature: human-associated habitat; material: faeces | place: Denmark | collected 2008/2010 ... | reverse complement strand
AGCATCCACCTTCGAAGTTGAATACGCCGTTGTCATCCCAGCCGTGCTCGTCATCTCCGATAAGAAGACGCTTAGGATCTGTAGAAAGTGTTGTCTTACCTGTTCCTGAAAGACCGAAGAAGATTGCTGTGTTCTCTCCGTTCATGTCAGCGTTTGCTGAACAGTGCATTGAAGCGATGCCCTTAAGTGGGAGGTAGTAGTTCATCATAGAGAACATACCCTTCTTCATCTCTCCGCCGTACCATGTATTGATGATAACCTGCTCTTTTGATGTGATGTTGAATGCAACACATGTCTCTGAGTTAAGACCTAACTCTTTGTAGTTCTCAACTTTTGCTTTTGAAGCATTGTATACGATAAAGTCCGGCTCAAAGTTCTCAAATTCTTCTGCTGTTGGCTTGATGAACATGTTTGTTACGAAATGAGCCTGCCAAGCAACCTCAACGATGAAACGAACTGCCATACGTGTATCCTTGTTTGCACCACAGAATGCATCTACAACATAAAGCTTCTTGTTGCAAAGCTCCTTCTTAGCAAGATCCTTAACAACTGCCCATGTCTCTTCTGTCATAGGATGGTTGTCGTTCTTGTAAGCATCTGTTGTCCACCATACTGTGTCCTTAGAATTCTCATCCATAACGATGTACTTATCTTTAGGAGAACGTCCTGTAAATACACCTGTCATAACGTTAACTGTATCTAATTCTGTGTTCTGTCCAACCTCATAACCCTCGTTTGAAGCCTTTGTCTCTTCCTCAAACAAAACTTCATATGAAGGATTGTGAACGATTTCTGTTGTTCCGGTAATTCCATACTTAGTTAAATCAATGTTTGCCATCTTAAAATTTCCTTCCTTTGCTTTTTATTAATTCAGGGCAGTTATCCACCCAAAACCACCGAAATTGTATCACTAAAAAGATATCCAGTCAACCAACATATATGAAAAATCGTTTAATTTTTCGTGAATTAAATGTTAATCCTCTTTTTTATCAATATATCGGTTGAGTGTCTCAACTACCGTGTTCAGATTATATGGTTTCGCAATATAATCATCGAGCTTGTTCTCTAAGATTCGTTCCTTATCACCAAACATGGCTCTCGCTGTAACTGCAATGATCGGAAGGCGCTTCTTATGCTCCTTCTGCTCAATCTCACGAATCTGCTGTGTTGCTGCGATACCATCCATAACCGGCATCTGTACATCGAACAGCGCTGCATCGTATTCCTTCTGCTTGAACAGCTCAATTGCTTTCTCACCATTCTCTGCAATATCATAAGAGAATCCTGCCATACCGAGCAGCTTACCGATAACCTGCTGGTTGACCGGCTCATCCTCTGCAACAAGGATACGCGCCTTGCTGTGTGCATTGATCGAGAATACTGCGGCATCTTCTTTTTCTTCCATGTTCTTGGCTGCTTCCACCTCGGCTGCCTTTACAACCTTCAGAGGAATCTCTGCAATGAACGTCGAACCGATGCCTTCCTTACTCTGCACACTGATGTTACCACCCATCAGCTCTGCAATCTGCTTGGAGATAACCAGACCAAGTCCGGAACCGCCATACTTTCTTGTATCGGAACCATCGACCTGTGAGAACCGGATAAACAGCTTATCCATGTTCTTCTCCGAGATACCGATACCAGTATCAGCAACCGCGATACGCAGGTTGATATTCTCTTTTTCTGCATCAATTGCGGCAATCTTTACTCTTACACTTCCCTCAGATGTGAATTTTAATGCATTGGAAAGCAAACAATTCAAAATCTGCTGGATTCTCTGTCCATCGCCCTTTACAAGCTTTGGAATATTGTTACCAAATGTGCAGTCAAGGGCAAGTCCCTTGTTTGTCGCTGTCGGTACCTGTGCAGCTACCGTCTCCTCAATGGCTGCACGCACATCGAAGATTTCTTCCTTCAGGTTATATTTACCAGCTTCCAGCTTACTGATATCCAGAATATCGTTGATCAGGCGAAGCAGGTTATCTGCACAGCCCTTTGCAGTGAGCAGGTTATCGCGGTAATCCGCCTGCAGATCATCTGCCATCAATGTAAGCTGTAACATACCAAGGATTCCGTTAATTGGTGTACGGATCTCATGACTCATATTGGCGAGGAACTCTGCCTGCGTCTTGTAAGCTGCATTTGCATCTTCAATCGCTGCGGACAGCTTATTCTCTGTCTCCTTCTGATCCGTAATATCAATAACGACCATATTGATATAGTCTGCTTCGGACTTATACATAACGGTATTAAATACTTTGCCGAGCTTCTCCATCGTGATCTCCACGTCCATGAAGTCGCCCTCTTTGGTTCCAGAGGTATTATACGCAGTAAACCATGCGTTAATATCCTGTAACACTTCGATCTTACTCTCACCAAGAATCTTGTCCTGATAATCAGATGCATCCAGATTGAAGTAACTTCCGAACCGCTCATTTGCTTCCTGAATGCAGTACCCAATGCTGTTCCCAAGTGAATCTGTAATGATCTTTGCCTGTGCAAATCCGATCGGAAGATTCATGAACAGCTTCTTGTATTTGTCACCCTTTGTGTGGCCTGCCACAACGCCGCCACCAAGCGCAAATACAATCACTCCCGTGACAGCCGCAGCCAGCACGCCAACGATGATTCCCGCCGGAACCGCCTTAAAGATCGCACCAAATATAATTCCGAGCACGATATCCAGCGCCGCTGCAATGATGATTAGTTTCTGCCACCCTAATTTTGCTAATTTTTCCATGTGCATAACACCCCCTATTTATCAACATTCTACTATACATTTTCGAGATTTTCAATATCTGTCTCGACCTCTTCTGCAAGTTTTTCGCCTGGTTTTTCATTCTCTTCGCGTGCGTTCGCCTTCTCGATTCTCCGCACCTCCAATTTCTTCTCCACCTGCAGGGAAACCAACAGTAACACCATGCAGATCACGGAAATCGCAATGCCCAAAAGCATCCCCTGCGGCATATAGGAAAATTCAACCGTATGCGAACCGGCACCGATATCCACACCGATAAATGCGCCTGCCACCTTATAGTAATCCACCTTTTTTCCGTCGACCTTTACCGTCCAGCCTTCATCATAAGGAATGCTTGTGAACAGTGTCTTATCCGCCGGCATCTCGATCGTGCCATATACATAGCCATCCTTTACCGTTTCAACCTCCAGCATATGGTTCGTCAATTCCCGATATACATTTTCAAACACATCCTGATGGAAGGTTGCCACATAAAATGGTGCCACTTCGGAGCCACTGACATTGCTGTATTCGTATTCAATGGAAATGTAATCGCCCGCTTCCAGCTGTCCCAGATGGAAAATCTGGATCTGATAACGGTCATAAGCGATTTCCTGTCCGTTCTTATAAAACCGGATCTTCGTCACATAATTACCACGGCAGTTCACGTAATAATCGCCTGCATGATCCGCAGTAAAGCTCAACATAAAACACATCGGTCCAGATGCATTTGCTGTGAAGCTGACCTGATTATTCTCATAGCTGACTTTCGCCGTATCACTCGTCACACTGATCGCCGGATACTCGTCCTGGAAGAATCCGCCATAGCCAGTCATGTCATATGCCAGTGTATTCTGCGCGATCATTGCAGAGTAACGGCTCTGATCCCAGTCCTTGACATTGTTGCTCACCGCAAATCCAATAGAGGTCGGGTATGGATTCTCATAGATGGATACATTATCCACCGTTTCTTTATAATTATAATCAAAATTATTCAGATCTCCCGGTCGTTCCAGCAGATACCGGATATTAAAGATTGCATTTGTAAATGGCGTATAGCCACGATACAAAAATTCATTTGCGCCTGTATAAAATCCAAGCTTGCCCATCGTGGTGACAACCGGTCCCATAACCGTTGAATTGAATGTGCTGACGCTCGGCATGTTATGCCAGCTTGCCTCATCCAGTACCGTGTAATTCATCAGTTCCGAACGATAAAAGCCTGCCTGTTCTTCCTCTGCCATCTCCCGCACGCGCACATTCGCTTCTGTCACTGCCGGACTCGTCTTGTAATATTGCTTGTAATGACAATACCCATTTTCCGAAAATCCATATGCTGCATTTGCCACAAGCTCGACCAGACAGACACTTCCAATCACCGAAATGTAAGTCGCATGCGTGATCTTCTTCGACGTCCGCAGGCAACAGGTCACGCCGTAGATCACCAGCAGCACAAGACTCGCCGGCAATGTATATTTGCCAATTGTCGCGCCTGCCTGCTGTTTACAGGCAAATGCAAACGCACCTGCCAGTAAAGTTGACGAAATCACAAAATAAATATCGATTTCTGTAATCGACTGCACTGCATCATATGCCATAACGAGCAACACAAAAATAAACACAAATGAAAACCGATTCGGGATTCCATACTGGTCATGCATGCCATGCCAGATATAGTTTAACGTCCCATGATTGAAGCTGATCACAAGCAGCACCAACAGCACATATTTGCGGAACTTCTTCCACGGATGTTCCTTCACAAACAGATACAGGAACATCGTCAGAACCGCCAGCATGCCACAGTACAGATTCACACCGCCATCAAAGATCTGATTCGTAATCGGCTTTGTAAATACAAGCAGCTGCCGCAGCATCACAAAGATATTCCCATACCATGTTCCTTTTGGGATTGCCATATCTCCCGCTGCCGTCGCCATGATTCCATGATATGCAGGAAGCAGGATAAATGCTGCCATACCACCGGATAACAGGGAATACACTGCAAACCGGAATCCATTTATGAAGAATCGCTTCACTGTCTTATGCTCATAGACAAAGAACCACAGCACAAGAAACAGGCAAATGATATATCCAATATAATAATTACAATAGAGCGCATAGAACAGGGACAGCACATACAGCTTTGGATCTCTCTCCTCAAGCATCCGCTGGAAGCCCAGCATGATAAGCGGGAAGATCATAATACAATCCAGCCACATCGTGTTCCAGTTGTAACCGATCACATAATTACTGAACGCATAGGCAACCGAGATCGCCACGATCAGGAAATTGCGTTTCTTCTCGCCATCCTTGTAGCTTAGGAAATGTACCATTGCAACGGCTGTGAGTGCAATCTTTAAGCACATCAGGAAGCAGGTAACCGCCGCAATCTGTTCCTTGCCAAATAGTAACAACAGCAGATTAAACGGGCTCATCAGATAATACGCCGCAAGCGATACGAAATTCGAGCCAAGTGCTACATTCCATGTATAAAGAAGACTTCTCTCATGCAGAAGCTTGTCTCTGAGTTCTGAGAAAAACGGCAGATACTGATGCACACTGTCTACCAGCGTCAGGGAATTCTCTCCAAACGGTGCAATCTTTTCTGCGATACAGACAACCAGCATGACGACTGCAACGATTGCAAACGACAGATAATAGCACCAGTTATCCTGCATATTCTCGTGAAATGGTTTCTTTTCCTTGAACACAATCAGCTTGCTGAACACATAGTTCAATACCAGTACAATGACCTGTACAAGCAGCTTGGATGCCAGTTCATGGATTCGAAATGTATCACACAGAATCGCCAGTCCAAGAATTTCCACAACCATGGACACCAGACGGGCGCCTACAAACTGCACCGACTCTACCAGAGTTGCATAAAATCCCTTCTTCTTACTCTGAAATACAAAAAATTTATTTGCAAAGTATGCAAAAGCAATAGCCATAGCGATCGCTATGGCATTGCATGTATTTCTTGAAATTGGTGTAATAACCCGCAGCAGGAAGAATGTTACCAGGTTGACAGCTGTCGTACAGCCTCCCGCAATCAGATATCGCATTTTCTCATTGGCAAGAATCTTCTTTATAAAACGAATCAATGTACTACCCTAATCCTTTTCTTTTAATTTAAACCTGTAAGCAGATAGATCAGTGGAGAATTCCAGTAAATCGTTACCTCATTACATGAATAGCACTGCTCATTATCTACATATGCACGTCCCGGTGCAATTCCGTAGAGAACGGCATTTGCATATGGATCGTTTAGATTGTTATTGGCACCGCCAACCAGCATACCCGGCATCGTCTCTTTCAATACCTGTGATGGTCTGTGGTGTGTTGCATTTGGTGTAAGGGAACCATATCCGGTCACATAGCAGTATCCGGTTGGGTTCACACCGAAGATATAATCACGCATCTTCTGCGCATATTCTGTATACTTGGCATCCCCTGTCAGGTTTGCAGCAGCCAGAAGCTCCATACCCTTGTTGGTGATCGTCATATTACTTCCCCAAGGATATGTCACACCCATACCTGTAAAGAAGCCCTCTGACTCTGCTTTCGAAAGTGTTTCATCCGCATCTGCAAGCAGCTTTTCCTTCGCTGTCTTTGCCACATCTGCATCCACGCCCTCGGTCTTTGCAAGATCATACAGCGCATAGCTTCCGATATCTGCCCAGCCAAAACCTGTCAGATAGTTGCTGTCAAGTGCTGTCTTTGTCGCAGTTAAATATTTTGCATCCTTTGTTGCAATATACATCTCTGCAGAAGCCCAAAGTGTCTCGTCTGCAAGATGTGTATCATCGTATGCACCTGTTACAAGGTCTTCCGGATTCTCATATCCCTTCATATCCGGATTTGCCTCCAAAAATGCATACGCGTTCGTTGCTGCATCCAGACAGCTCTTTGCAAAATCCGCATCGTATTCTGCATAGAGTACAGATGCCTTTGCCATAACAGCCGCGAAATCAGCCGTTGCTGCATAGGAAATCGGCGCAAGCACCATATCATCCGTCTCATCAACCGCAAGTACCGTCTCCGGGAATACAAGTGCGGTTACCTTATGGTAGACGCCACCGCTTGCTGCATCCTGTATCTTGAGCATCCAGTCAAGCTCATACTTTGCTTCATCGAGAAGATCCGGTGTCTTGTTTCCGCTCTCCGGGATTCCCAGATCATCGGCAGTCTGACCATAATCCTCGTAAGCAAGGAAGAGATCCTGTACCGTCTTAGCACCAGACACAACATATCGTCCGTAATCACCGGCATCATGCCATCCACCAGATACATCAATCTTTGTTCCAGATGTATCTCCGTAAACAGTCGCTTCCTGCATATGACATGCCTCATGTGCGAAATCTCCAGCGATATCCTTTGTCACCTCTGTTCCGCAGCGCTGCTTGTATAGCATCAGCACAACATCCTTATACACATCATCATATAAATCATCCCCGATAGAAAATTCATATGACGCACCGGACGGACTGGAAATAATCTTATATGTACCCGGCGTATTAAATGCCGTGAAATCACCATGTCTTACATTTGACTCCGCAGACTTATCATACGAAAGCTCTCCGTATGCGCCGACAAACATCGTTTCTTCTGTCTCTGCATCTACAATCTTGAATTTCTCATCATCCTTGGATGTCACGATCACTGTCTTTGTATCATCCGGCTTGTAACCAATCTGATTTACCTTTACCTGAATCGGCTGTGGTGCACCGACAATCTTCTCCGCATTGGAACCGTCTGTTACAAACAGGGAAATATTATCGAAGTAAATCTTGTGTGCCTCTGTAACCTCAGTCTGTCCTTCCTGAGTTCCCATATTGACAACAAATCTTGGAGCCGGATCGGAATTTTCTTCCATCGTAAACTCCTTTGTAATCGTCTGTGTCTCTGGTCCAACTGTGATGAAATCACTCGCATAGGCATGGTAGTCTCCACCATTGATCTGTACACGCCACTGGATCACACGTTCAATATCACTTCTGACATCAAAACTCATCGTATAGACACAGCCCTTTGCCATCGTAAATCCATCGTAATAAATCTGGCAGCTATGCTCAAGCGGTCCACTCTTTGTAATGTCACAAACGAGTTCGCCATTTTCTGCGGACATTGTAAAGTTACCATTATTTATGTAACTCGTAAAACCATCTGTACCATCATCAAATGTCACGCCGATCGCATCTGCGCCTTCCACCGTCGTGAAACGGTCATCCTCCACAACTTCCTGTTCCGTCGTTGTCCAGTCTCCATCATCCTCGATGGTTGACGCTGTTGCATCTGTCACGGTTGCACTGCCACCGCTTGTCTGTTCTGTCGTCGCCTTGTCTGTCTTTCCGCCACATGCACATAACGAAAGTGCAAGTGCTGCCGCCGCAACAACTGCGGCTGTCTTCCTGAATTTTCTCATAAACCCTCCTATCGTTTTTGTCCCTCTTTTTATCGTTTTATTGTAGTCCCACATGGGTACTACGAACAAAATTTCACAACCTCATCGTATGGTAATGCACCGCCAAATATATCCAGTGCACTTCCCACCGTCACATCAATGCGATCCTGTCCACATTGCTTCAAGCTCTCTAAATCATCAAAGCTTCCAACTCCGCCTGCATAAGTCATCGGCTGTTTGCCCCATGTGCCAAGCATGGTTGCAAGCTCCGTCTCAATGCCTGCCGCTTTACCCTCGACATCCACTGCATGAATCAGATATTCGCTACAATATTCTGCCAGCTTGTCCAGCGTCTCTGGTGTAACAACTTCCTCTGTAAATTTCTGCCAGCGGTCGGTCACGATATAATACCTGCCATCCTTTTTCCGACAGGACAAATCGAGCACCAGATGCTCTGCACCGATCAGACTCGACAGCCGTTTCAGATTCTCGTAATTGATTCTTCCATCCTTAAATACATAGGATGTCACGATTACCTGCCGCGCGCCCATATCCAGAAACTGCTCTGCATTGTCTGCGTTGATGCCGCCACCAATCTGCAGGCCCTGTGGATATGCAGCAAGTGCAAGCTTCGCCTGTTCCAGATCTGCCTCATAGTATGTACTGCCAGCCGGATTCAGCAGGATAATATGTCCGCCGACCAGACCGCTTCGGCGATACAGATCAGCATAGAAATCTGCCTTCAGCTCCGAAACGAAGTTATCCTTGGCAAAATCAGCCTCATCCTTCAGGCTGCCGCCGACAATCTGCTTGACTGCGCCATTATGTATGTCAATGCATGGTCGAAACCGCATAATACGCTCCTTTTACATCGGCAAATTTGAAGCGGAGAAACATCTCCTCCGCAGTCATACATGGAACAATCATGAATACCCATAGAATGTATTGCAACCAGAAAGTACTAAGTGTTCTAATATACTCTTTTTCTAACGTACGGGATCGTCGCCGATTCGCCGTCCATGGCTCAACGGCGACTTGTTTGAACATCGTGTTCAAACATCCCTGATGACTTAATAGAACACTAAGTTCTTTCAAGGTTGCAAACATATCCTATGTTGTATTCATGATTGCTCCATGATAATTTGCGGATATACGCTACCCGACCACTTCAAATTGCCGATTGTCTTCCTTTTCCTTAATATTTCTTCAGACTACACTTGGTTCTTATCGTACCATATTTCCCTACCTTGTTCAATATATTTCGCTTTACGTGAAAGTGTTTTTGCGGTATCATTTACCCAAGGTAAATTGAACGAACACCTGTAAAACTTTACAGGGGCAAGGAGAAAATATGTTAAACGATTTGAAGAAAGAAATCACGGATTGCTACATGTACGGTGAGATCATCTGCCAACAGGGTTTTGGTCCAAAAACCGATATCTCCATGCATGACATGATCCGTTTTGATCTGCTGCAGTTTCTGGTGTATCTGACAGACAGCTCCGACGGCAGCCTGTACCCGGAGACACGCTTTTTACACGAATATCTCGGACAATATTTCACATTGGAATCTCTGATGCGCTTCAAGCAGGATCGCACGGCAACCCCCGAATTTGCCACAACGATTCCACGTTCCCTGACTTATTTTGTGGAAGCTGACCAGTCTGGGCTTTCTGCCTGCACGACGAAAGGTTTTTCAAAGTCAAGAAATCTGTACAACCTGTATGTTGCACTCGGTCAGGCATACATTTCCTGCAACAACCGGACAACCGACGCAGAAGTCTCCACGCTGACGGCCTATACCGGCATGATCGAGGAATATCTGCGCAAACTGAAACTGTTTGAGCCAGGCGAGAATCCGGCACTGAAGAATCCCCCGAAACCTTCCACCCCGAACAAGGCAGCCTCCGCTGCCAACACCCCTGTCAAAAATGCATCGACCTCGCAGGCGGCTATGGCTGCTATGAAAGGCACTGTCAACAAGCAGGAAGTTCCAGAGGAAGATATCAAATTAGATGATCTGCTAAATGAATTAAACGAACTGACCGGACTTTCTGAAGTAAAGAAAGATATTAAATCACTGATCAACCTGTTGAAGGTGAAGAAGCTGCGGGAAGAGCGCGGCATGAAGCAGCCGGAAATGTCATTGCACATGGTATTTTCCGGGAATCCGGGAACTGGTAAAACAACCGTTGCCCGTCTGCTCGCCAAAATCTACAAATGTCTCGGTATCCTGCCGGGTGGTCAGTTGGTCGAGGTTGACCGTTCCAACTTAGTCGAAGGCTATGTCGGACAGACTGCCATCAAGACAAAGGAAGTTGTGGAAAGTGCCTTAGGCGGCGTACTCTTCATCGATGAAGCTTACACACTTACCGCAGGCAAAGACGGAAAAGACTTCGGGCAGGAAGCGGTAGATACCCTGCTTAAAATGATGGAGGATAACCGCGATAATCTGATCGTGATTGTTGCCGGTTATACGGAACTGATGCAGGAGTTTGTAGACTCCAATCCGGGACTCCGTTCGAGATTTAACAAATACATCAATTTCGAGGACTATAGCGGCGACGAGCTTTATGATATCTTCTTATCCATGTGCAAAAAACAGGAATACGAACCAAACGCACAGGGAAAAGCATATGTCAAAGAGTTACTGAATATCTGGGCAAAATCCCACGATGAAAACTTTGCAAATGCAAGAGAAGTACGAAACTATCTGGAGCGTTCCATCGCCAGACAGGCAAGCCGTATCGTCGAGCTTGACTCTGTCAGCGACAAACAATTAAAGACATTAACCAAAGGGGATTTAACGGAGGGATAATACCTGTGACCACAGGATTTCAAACAAATCCCGCTCTGTACGTTCCATCTGCGCATCTACGATGGCAGCCTCGCGCACCTGTCTGACAGAATCAGGCAGATCGTGAAGCTGCCATTTTGCATGAGCAGCATTTACAATCCGATATCCATGCTCGCGTACACGCAGACAGAAGTCAAGTGCGGAAAGCTCTGTCCGGAATTTATCCGAGAATCCACCCAACTGTACAAACACTGATCTTTTCACAAGCATACAATGTGCCGGCACAATCACATATTCGCGGTTCATTCCATAGTACCGCATCGCACCGGTCTCATCCTGCCGGATCTTCCGCCATTCTTTCCATGCATCAAATTGTGGTAATCCGCGATACGGATAGCGGTATAAATTTTTTATTTCCTTCAGATCAATCGCACGTTCTGTTTCCGCCTGCCATTTCTGAACCGGAGACTCATATGCCCCTGCGAATTCCAAGCCCGCGCAATACAGCCGATCCCGGTCATCATAGACCGTCCCGGCTACAATTCCGACGTCTTCACGCATAGCGATACCTAGCATTTCACCGAGTGCTATCGTATCGCCAATCTCCATATTCGCATCCAAAAATAAAAGGAAACTGCCATTCGCATACAAGGTTCCAAGATTTCGGCATTCCGTGCTGCTTTTCCCAGGCTCTGCCTCCACCACAGCAATATTTCGTCTGCGGCTCTGCATCTGCTGGTAATATTTCTGCAATTCCTCATCTGTTCGGTCTTCATCTACAATGATAATCTCAAAATTACTGTACCGTGTTTTCTCGTAAAATGGCTCCAGCATCTGTTCCATCAACGAACGATTCGTATGCCCGGTTATGATCATCGACACGAGTGGATTGCCCGGTGTATCATATTTTACCGTATATACGCTTCGCTGATCAGTCATCATGACACGCGCCAGCAAATGTTCCCGCGACACATGTGCCTCCAATGCCTCTTTGCCCGCCAGATTCTCCTGTGCATGCTTTGCCTCCCGCTCCGAAGAAGTTCCATCATGAATCCGTTTGTGATACAACACGCGCGGAATATGACAGATCTCCCGGTTGCCTTCACAGCAACGCAGGATCATATCGTAGCCCTGCGCACCATCATACTGACTATGAAAGCCTCCGTCCGCCAGCATAAGCTCTCTCCGTGCCACAAACAAATGGGAAATATAATTATATGCACGCAGCAGGTCGATATCGAATTCCGGTTTGAATCGCGGTTCCAGATAATGACTTCCATTTTCTGCCATCCGGTCTTCATCGGAATAAACCACATCATAGCGTTCTCTCTGCAAAGCATCCACCACCCAGTACAGGGCATCCTCCGTCAGGACATCGTCATGATCCAGCAATGCAACATACGCTCCTTTTGCCGCCTGCAATGCCCGGTTACTGTTCCCGGAAATTCCAAGATTTTCTTCCATTTTTATGTACTGGATTCGCGGTTCATTCTCCATATATTGCCAGATAATGCGCTCCGTCTCCAAACTATACACCTTCTCCAGCACCGACAATTCGCCGTCCTCTGATACGCGCGCATCAAGAACCGGCGGTTCTCCCTTCGCCTGACTGCCATCGACCAGACACAGTTCCCAGTTCCCATAGGTCTGATGCAGCACCGATTCCAGCATTGCACGTAAAGAAAGCTCCGGTGTCATATACACCGGAACTACAATACTGATACAAGGGCAGTATGAAAACACCCGCTCCCGCTGTGTTGCAAGTGCTTCCTCATCTGCCTCTATATTTTCTTTAAAAAAACGATCATACGCCAGATCCAGCCCCGTCACCATCGAACGTGCCTTGGAAAGCGCCTCCGGGATTGCAGTCGAACGAATATGCTCGAAGCCTTTTTTAATTGTATCCGCATTCAAGTCTGAAAGTCGAAACTTCATCGCTACTGCCTCCCCTTTTTCTTATTTCCGCACAGAGAAATCAAACGCATCTAACACCAGATTCATGTTGTAGTACGGATCTCCGGTTGCCAGAATATCCACCCATCTTGACTGAAACAACTGCATCTCGCTGTGGAATCGCTTCTGTTTTTTCACAGTATCTTCTTTACCTCTGGATTTTGATTCATAATGATACAGCTTTGCCTGTGGAACATACACAACCAATTTGCCAAGCTTTCTTACTTTCAAACAAAAATCCACATCATTAAAAGCCACCTGAAATTCTGGATCCAGTCCTCCAACCGCATCGAAGGTCTCTCTGGAAATCATCAGACAGGCTGCTGTAACCGCACTATAATCACACGCAACAGAAGTCCGAAGCTGATAGATGCCCGCCTGCTCATCCATTGCGGAAAATGCATGTCCGGCAATTCCGCCAATCCCAACAATTACGCCTGCATGTTGAATCGTGCCATCCTCAAAATACAACCGTGCACCAACAATTCCTACATCTTTGCGTTGACAATACCCAAGCATCTGAGTAATAAAATCCGGCGAAATCAGTTCGGTATCATTGTTTAACAACAAAATATACTTACCCTTTGTATGTGCAACACCAAAATTATTGATTTTGGAATAATTAAATTCCTCCTGCCAATACAACACCTGAATATGCGGATTTTCCACAAGTGATTCATAGTATGCAAATGTCTCTTGTTGCACACTGTTATTTTCTACTATGATAATCTCATAATTCCGATAAGTCGACCGTTGTTCAATCGCATCAATACATTTTTTCAAATCATCCACATGATCCTTGTTTGGAATCACGATTGACACAAGCGGTTCTCCCTGAACCAGATAACTCACCTGATAATACCCCGGAGCTGCTCCATCTACAACCTCCGCAGCCAGCCCCTGTCGCGCCAAATGCGCTTCTATCGCTCGTTTTCCAGCCTCAAACGCATAACGTTTTGCTGCCGGATCTTCCGCTGTCGATGCCGCATGTGCCCGCCAATGATACAGAATCTTCGGAATATGACAAATGCCATCTGCCTGCTCCGTGCAACGGAATATAAAATCATAATCCTGCGCACCATCAAACGCTGGATTTAACAACCCCACCTGATCCACTAAGTTCTTCTCCGCTACAAACATATGACAAATATAATTATTACAACGTAGCAAATCAATATTAAAATCCGGTTTAAAATTCGGTGCAAAGAAATAATCTCCTGTTTCATCCACCTTATCTTCATCGGTATAAATCACCTGCACCCGTTTCGCATTTAGCGACTCAACGCAGGCATAAAGTGCATCTGGCTCAAACAAATCGTCGTGATCACCAAACACAATATAATCTCCCGTCGCAAGCGTATATGCCTGATTCGTATTTTCGGCTATTCCAAGCGTTCCATCTTGTGAAGCTATATAATGAATTCTCTGATCCTTTTGCATATAAACCTGCAAAAAATCGTATAAACATTTTTCTTTTCTTCCTCCATCCGAGAAGCATAACTCCCAGTTTCCATAGGTTTGCGCCTGCACCGACTCAATTAACGCACGCAGAAAATCACAATTGCTCTCATATAATGGCACCAAAATGCTAAACTTCGGATGATATTCAAAATGCCGTCCACATTGTTCCTGTCTTTCACTATCTGTCAGCCGATGACTATGCATCCATTTATTATAATCCACATAGTTGGAACCAAGATGCAGGTACTTTTTTAATTTTGCACATGTATTACGCCATCCGAATGTCTTTATATTGTTGATTACACGGATTGCATTTATATATATACGTCCCATATCTGATTCTCCTGCTGTTTTCTATATCATCTGTTGTCTCAGTATATCATACATACAAAAAAATCTCACGAAAATATCAAGATTTAGTTGTTATTTTCTATTATATTCGTGTATAATAGACACGTTATAAGGTTTACCATTACGAATACCATTCTTATATCAATCTTTCAGTAATTAACCATATACCTTATAACGCACGAAGAGGAACCAGCATCACCGGTTCCTCTTTTTTGTATATCCAATATCAAGGCTCTGATTCATCTTCTCCTGAATCAGCCTTTATCTTTATATTACTAGGCTCTTCTCCGTTTCCAGACAGCCGGGCAGAACAACAGCATCATCGGGAAAATCTCCAGTCTGCCTGCCAGCATATCGAACATCAGAATATATTTCGTAAAATCCGTAAAATGTCCGAAATTCGCCATCGGTCCAACCAGAGAAAGCCCCGGACCGATATTGTTAAACGTCGCTGCTACTGCCGCGAAGTTCGTGACCAGATCTTTGTTCTCAATCGACACAAGCAGTACGGATACCGCGAAAATAACCATATATGTCATAAAATAGACATTTGTCGCCCGCAGCGTCTCATGCTCGAGTGGTTTTCCCTCGATTTTGATCTTCTTCACGGAACGCGGATGCAGATAAGAAATAATTTCTTTTATAAATGACTTGCATGCAATAATAAACCGTGAGACTTTGATACCGCCGCCCGTACTTCCGGCGCAGGCACCGATAAACATCAAAAGCACAAGGATTGTCCTCGAAGTCTCCGGCCATAGATTGAAATCCGCACTTGCAAATCCCGTTGTCGTGATAATACTTGCTACCTGGAAGAACGCTTGCCGGATGCCTTCCGCCGGCGCATACAATGCAAAATGCCGCAGATTAATAAAGATAAACACTGCCGCTGCAATCACGATGATAAAATAAATCCGCACCTCTTCAAACTTCAGCGCATCCCGCAGCTTTCCTGTGAGAATCAGGAAATAAAATCCGAAATTCACACCGAACAGCAGCATGAAAATCGTAACGACCCACTGATTATACGGGCTGACACTGACGAATCCGTCATTCCAGATTGCAAAACCTCCGGTTCCGGCTGTTCCAAACGACGTTGTCAGAGCTTCAAACAGATTCATTCCTCCAAAGAGTAGAAAAATCACCTCTATCATGGTCAGGGCAAAATAAATAATATACAGATATTTGGCTGTCTGACGCACCTTCGGAACCAGCTTTCCAACCGAAGGTCCCGGGCTTTCCGCCTTCATCAGGTTCATGTGGCTGCCTCCCGCCATCGGCACGATGGCAAGCAGAAATACAAGAACGCCCATGCCTCCGATCCAATGGCTGAAGCTTCGCCAGAATAAGCTGCCCTTCGTCAGGCCTTCCACATCCGATACAACCGTCGCACCCGTTGTTGTAAATCCTGATATCATCTCAAAAAGCGCATCTGCAAAATGCGGAATATCACCATTGATCACAAACGGCAGACATCCAATCACAGACATCAGAATCCACGAAAGTGCTACCGTCACGAAACCTTCCCGCAGATAAAACCGCATGTTCTTCGGTTTCCGCAAAATAATTGCTGAACCTGCAACCGCACTGCCAAGTGCCACCCACAAAAAAGCAAAGCCGCCCTTCTCACCATAGATCGCAGACACGATCCCAGGGAGAGCCAGAAATGCTGCTTCGATTTCCATGATCCAGCCTAATATATAAATAACAACTGAGTAGTTCATAATCTGTCTCCAAAAAAATCTCCCTTACTGCCATTTCAAAATATCGCTGACATCGGTAAAGCCCGTGTGCGTTGTAACAACGACCACGTAATCTCCCTCGCAGATGACATCCTGACCACGCGGAATAATGACCTTACCATTCCGGTTCAGACAGGCAAGCAGAAGGTTATCCTTCAATTTCAACTCCATGATCGGTTTCCCGATTACCGGAGAATCCTTCTCAACCTTAAACTCCAGTGCCTCCGCCCGGTTATCAAAGATATGATACAGTGTCTCAATATTACTTCCGACCGAATTCTGCATCGCACGGATATACGCCAGAATCTTCTCTGCTGTAATATAACGTGGATATACGATACTTCCGATGTCCAGACTATCAAGCACATCACTGAATGTGCTCCGATTGATCTTCGTGATCACCTTTGTGTCAGAGCATTTTCTCGCAAATAACGTAAGCAGGATATTCTCCTCGTCAAGTCCGGTCAGCGGAACAAACGATTCCGTACTCTCGATGCCCTCCTCACGGAGCAGGTCTTCGTCCGAGCCATCGCCATGCAAGATCAGTGCCTTCGGAAGTAATACGCTCAGCTCCTCACACCGTTTCTCATCCAACTCCAGAATCTTGACCTCCACACCGGATGAAATCAGCTGTTTTCCAAGATAATACGAGGTTTTTCCTCCTCCAATGATCATGCAGTTTTTGACCTTATGTGTATCGACACCGATCTTCTTGAAGAAATCCATACTGTTTGTCGGTGTCGCAAGAAATGTCACGGCATCACCGCCACGCATGATGAAAGAACCATCCGGGATAATCAGGTTCCCATCCCGCTCGACACCACAGACAAGCATATCACAGTTTAACTCATGCATCGCCGAAATCGGCTTATCGTGCAGCAGATTTCCCTTCGGAATCTTGAACTTCACAAGCTCCGCATGTCCACGCGCAAAGGAGTTGATCTCAAGGGCCGACGGCAGACGCAGCAGACGTGCAATCTCGCGTGCAGTCTCCAACTCCGGATTAATGATCAGCGAAAGTCCAAGCTGATTTCGAAGATACGAAAGCTCCATACTGTAATCCGGGTTCCGGACACGTGCGATGGTAGCACAGTCACCGACCTTTTTCGCGATCGTACAGCTGAGCAGATTTAACTCATCACTTTCCGTCACGGCAATCAGAACATCCGCATCCTGAATACCCGCCTCAATCTGGATGCTGTAGCTCGCACCATTTCCGGTAAAGCCCATAACATCGTAGTCTTCCGTAATCCGCTGAATCACCTCATTCTTCTGATCAATGACGGTAATATCATGGGATTCCTTGCTGAGCTTCTCCACCAGCGTACTTCCAACTTTTCCGCATCCAACGATAATAATGTTTAAACCCCGTTCTTTTTTCTGCGTTTTCTTTGAAGATCTCATATCCTTAATTCTTACACTCCCCGTATATTCGCAATTCCTTATTAACAATAAAATTGAAACCTTATTGTACCATATTCACAGTGTTACTACAAGGGAATGTCACGCGGAACCGCGTTCCAAAATCCGGTCTGGTCAACACGTCAATCTGTCCATCATGTGCATCTACGATCCATTTTGCAATGGATAGTCCAAGACCTGATCCGCCCGTCTCACTGTTGCGTGCCTCATCGGAACGATAAAACCGCTCAAAGATATGCACGACCTCGGATGCCTGCATGCCGATACCTTCATCCTGCACCTGATAATAGACGCCTTGCTCTGACCGCCCGACTGTAAAATGAATCGTATCGCCCCCTTCCGAATACTTTGCCGCATTCTGTACGAAAATACGAATAGACTGTTTCAGCATGGCAACATCGCCACGCACCATACAGCCTGGGCAGGCTGAAAATTCGTACGGATGCGTCTCATCAATCATCATGGATTCCTCGTACACCTCCTGCACAAGGTCATTTAAGTCCACTTCGACCGGCTTCAATGTATTCCGCCCACTATCTCCGCGCGCTAAGAATAGAAGCTGTTCAATCAGATCCTTCATATGGTCAGATTCGTTCTTGAGCGCTTCAATCGACTCATTTAGCACTGCTTCATCTTCTTTGCCCCAGCGGTCGAGCATGTTTACATAGCCCTGAATCACGGAGATCGGCGTCCGCAGCTCATGCGATGCATCCGACACGAACCGCGCCTGCTCTCCTGCATTCGCGCAAGCAGATTATTCAGTGCCACCTCGATACTCTGCAAATCCTTATCCCCCGTCGATATCCGTATATCATTCGCATCGACAGAGACGTTCGAGATTGCCTGTTCCAGATGCTCCAGATTCACCTCATCACTACTCATATTCGAAAGCGTCTCTGCACGCACAGCGAGATCATTCAGCGGACGCAGCTTCCGTCTGATATTCCGTATACCAAAGCACGCAGAAATGAGCATCATAAGTTCCACCGCGCCAACCACAATGAGCGGTATAGCCGCATAATCCAGAACCTCATGCACCAGAAAATTATCCGTGTCCTTACCAACCTGTGTGGTCATCGTCCATGTGGCATATGAATCACCCGACCATGTAATATGCACCGGCTTCGCCCCCGACATCCAGTCTGAATCCGTCGTATCAAGCCGCCATATCAGTACCGTCGCAAACAACATTCCGAGTATCACGATATCGAGTCCCAGCAACGCAAAAAAGCGCCGGAACCAATATCCGACATGAATCTTCCGGGCGATAGACGTTGTCTTCCGATTTGTCCGTTCTTCTCTCATTCAATCACTCCTAAGACTCCTTGATGCAATACCCGACTCCGCGAACCGTCTGGATCAGCTTGATTCCAAAATGGTCATCGATCTTCGTCCGCAGATACCGCACATACACATCAATGATATTCGTCTCGCCGACATAATCATACCCACAGACCTCATTTAGAAGCTTTTCGCGGGTAAGTACAATGTTCTTGTTCCGCATCAGTGTGTGCAATAGCTCGAATTCACGGTTCGTAAGCTCCACATTTTCGCCCTGCACAGTCACCTCGTGGCGGTCTTCGTCTAAGCAGACACCCAGCACCTCCAGCTTATGTGTCGGTGCATCCTCTGTACGCGCATGCTTCTTTAGCGCGACGCGGATACGCGCCAGCAGCTCCTCGATGGCAAATGGCTTCGTGATATAATCATCCGCACCAGCGTCCAGCCCTGCTACCTTATCCATCACAGCGTCGCGTGCCGTGAGCATAATGACCGGCGTGTCCTTCTCCTGCCGGAGTCTGCGCAGCACTTCCATGCCATTTAATCCCGGCAGCATCACATCAAGTAAGATCAGGTCAAACGAACCGGAGAGGGCTTTGTCCAAGCCCTCTCTGCCGTCTGCCGCCTTCTCGACTTCATTTCCTTCATGTTTTAATTCCAGTTCGACGAAACGGGCGATGCCCGCTTCATCTTCAATAATCAAAATCTTGCTCATATCGTCTCCTATAAACAGGAAAACGATTACGTCTTAATGCTTATACCAGATATGTATAGTATCCAATTACATGCAGACGCGCTCTCGCTCACTTCCACATGTAGCGGTACTAAACTCATTGCACC
>ERZ779671.467-NODE-467-length-20564-cov-3.235068_pt1 | contig 20564 bp, 19 predicted proteins | sample MGYA00511074_ERZ779671 | MGnify/ENA primary metagenome ERZ779671 (study PRJEB29588, sample SAMEA2158454) | human gut metagenome | biome: human gut; feature: human-associated habitat; material: faeces | place: Denmark | collected 2008/2010 ... | reverse complement strand
GGGCGAAAAAAGAGAAAACAGCTAAGACCAATGCAATGAGAATCCTGGAAAAAAATAAGATACCGTTTACTGTCAACACTTATGACTGTCAAGAGTTTATAGACGGTGTTCACATAGCAGATTTTTTACATCAGCCATATGAACAGAGTTTTAAGACTTTGGTAATGCAGGGAAAAAGTAAGGAATATCATGTATTTGTGCTGCCTGTGGATAAAGAAGTTGATTTGAAAAAGGCGGCCAGGGTGGTCAATGAGAAATCTCTGGAGATGGTTCATGTAAAGGATATTCAATCGGTAACCGGTTATATCCGGGGAGGCTGTACGGCCATTGGAATGAAAAAACAATATGATACGGTATTACATGAGTCGGCGCTGCAGTTTGACCAGATCATTGTCAGTGGAGGAAAACTGGGAACGCAGATTTAAATCGCACCTTCTGATTTTTTGAAAGTAACAAAAGGAAAAAGCGCAGATATAATTGTATCGTAGCAGAATATGTTGGAATCGTCCAGAGGATTGTGTTATAATAGTAAAACCAATGTAATATGGACGGATGGAGGATATAGATCATGGATCATAAAAAGATAGAGCAGGCGGTAAAACTTTTTTTAGAAGGAATCGGTGAAAATCCGGAGAGAGAGGGACTGAAAGATACGCCTCACCGGCTTTCTGTAGTGTGTGACCAGCTTTTTGGTGGATACAGTCAGGAAGCATCGGAGCCTTTAAGCCGTACATTTCATGCTGAGACAGGAGATATTGTATTAGAAAAAGACATACAATTTTATTCTGTATGTGAACATCATTTTCTGCCATTTTACGGGAAAGTTCATATTGCCTATATTCCAGATGGAGAAGTAGTGGGACTAAGCAAGCTGGCAAGAGTGGTAGAAGTATTTGCCAGAAGAGCCCAGATCCAGGAGCAGCTTACAGGTCAGATCGCCCAGGCTGTCTGGGAAGAGTTAAAGCCTAAAGGAGTTATGGTCATGATAGAAGCGGAGCACATGTGCATGACGATGAGGGGCGTGCAAAAACCGGGCACTAAAACAGTTACCTACAAAGTGCTTGGCAGGTTTGAAACAGATGAAAGTCTTCGGGCTATGTTTATGGGAATGCTTCGTGCATAAGAAAGAGAGGATACAGCTTTGAAAATAGGAAATAAAATTTTTGAACAGGCGGCAGCATGGAGGCAGGCCGGGTTTTAGAATATTGCCAAGCCGGAAAGGCTGTGTTATAATTATTAATACAATTTACACATGCGGGTGTAGTTCAGTGGTAGAACAATAGCTTCCCAAGCTATGTGTCGCGAGTTCGAGTCTCGTCACCCGCTCCAGTAAACAAGCGCACTTGCAAATCTTTGCAAGTGCTTTTTTATTGAAAAACCAAAGATAAGACTTATTTTAAGACTAAATTAAAAAATCCGTTAGAGTATTATTACTCTGACGGATTTTTTATTACTCTGCAAATATCGGCGATTTATTTTCGAAAACTACATGGAGCGATTTAATGCAATGCTCTAAAAATTCTTTATTTGCTCCACTAATCAAAAGATAATGAAATATTTGATAGGCCTTAATTTTGATTTCAGACTCATCTTTATCAGCAAATTCATAAATTCGATCTCCGACATACCGTTCCCATTCATACTTAATGATATAGAGCAAAAAAATAATATCTGCTCGAGCAGCTAATGAATATGTTTGTTGACGAATTTCATAATTTTTATAGTCATCTGGCAACTCAATCGGCACATCTACTGTTGTATCACAAACCGTCACTGTTAACGGAAATGAAGAAGGTTCCAAAATTTTAATAACAGATTCGGAGTATTTTTCATCTGAACGGCCAAGCAACCAGTCTAAATTAACAGCAAAAATATCAGCAACAAATTGTAAATTATCAACTGTAGGAGTCCGCTTATTATTTTCCCATAAACTTAAAGTAGATTGGCTTAAATTTATCACATTAAATACTGAACAATATCTTGCTAACACAGAATGAGTTAACTGATATTGCATTCGTATACTTTTTAATCGGTTCGCAAACAGTTCTGAATTAAACACAAAACACACCTCGTACTAAAATAATATTGCAAAATTCATTGACATTATTGCAAGAACGCTTTATAATTATTATAACAATATTGCAATTGTAATATTGTTATAATAATTAGGCAATAATAATATATCTAAATTATATCATAGTTGGGACTGATTGAATAGTGAAGAACGCTTTTTGTATAGACAAACGTGTTATTTCCGGTGCCCGCTTTTTGCGTTTAAGCGCTACAGCACAATCACTTTACTTTCATTTAAACGCTGACGCAGATGATGACGGCATCGTCGAAGCCTTTGCAACTGTCAACAAAATACGGGCTAATGAGCAAGACTTAATACAACTCATTCAAGCCAATTTTATTGTATTACTCAATAAAAATGAATTGGTAGCATATATCACGGACTGGGTACGAAATAATAAAGGGCTTGATATACGTTGGCATAAGCAAAGCGAATATCTACAGCTTTTAGCTGATGTATGTCCTGATGCAAAGATTTATGTTGCAACATTACGCAATGGCAAGAAAATTAAATTGTTAACTACGGCCAAAGAAGCCATAATGACAAAGAATACTAATAAAGATAACAGTACAACACAAGAGAATCTCATGGATTCTCTTGATATTCTCAAGCTAAAAACAAGACAAGAGAATAACAATAATAAGTTATTCTCTTGTCTTGATAGTAGTATATATCAATGTCCTACTTGTGATGGTAAAGGAACTGTGGATAACTTGCTATGTGAAACCTGTCATGGCACAGGCTTAATTCAATATCATAAAAAGGAGAAATCAAAATGACTAAAAATTTTTATAGCGTCGCTGAAGTAGTCGATATAATTGGAAACATCAGCAAGGGCAATATTTATCGCCTGATTAAACGTGGTGATATACCTGCTATGTATATTGGGCAACGCCCTTTTGTTCCTTGCAGCTGGGTAGCGAGCAAACTAGCAGAAGCAGATGCGTGGCAAACTAAACATACCACGCCTACCAAAGCCTAATGGCACGCCGGGCATGGGGCGAAGGCTCCGTCTTTTTTGACAAAGTTAATCAGCGCTGGACATGGAGGGGCACATACCTGATAAACGGTATAAAAACTCCAAAAACATTAACTGCAAAACGGCAAATAGATTTAAAAGAAAAAGTAGAAAAATTTAAATTTGATGTTAATCAAGGAGTTTTTGACAGCGCCAATATCACTGTCGCCGATTGGATAAAAAAATATTTAATTTTGTTTATGCAACCGACGGTCCGCCCATCTACTTTTAATACTTATGCTGAAAAATTAAACTTTGTTGTGCGAGCCTTTGGAGAACGAAAATTAAAAACTTTAACTCCTATGGAATTACAAAATTTTTTTAATTCTCTTGCTATTGACGGTGGCGCAAAACAACAAGGTCTTTCCCCTACATCTGTCAATACAATTCGCCGTTACTTTAAAGCAGCCTGCCAAGCAGCTGTTAAAAATCATCTGCTTACAGATAACCCTGTCGATGGAACCAAAGCACTCCGCACAAAAAAGCCCGTCATTATTGTAGCTAATGAAAATGATGTTTTGCGATTGTTAGAGGTAGCCAAAGAGGGTTCATATATTTACGAAGGAGTAAAAAACAAAAATTATATTATAGAAAATGAAGGCACTAAATATTACAAACAATGTTTTTATAATGTCGTTAATTTAGACTTGGCAACCGGATTGCGCAGCAGTGAATTATTTGGTTTACGCTGGCAAGATATTAATTGGGCTAAAGGTTATATCGACTTAAAAGAGCAACTGTTATTTATCAATGGTAAATATAGCTTTAGTGAATTAAAAACTGATAAGGCCAAACGTAAAATATACCTTAGTGAAGATGTTATTATCGAATTACGACGTTGGAAAATAAACCAAAATTTTTATGCAGAAATGCTTGGCGACAAATTTGAAAATATACATAATTTGCTTTTTACCAACACATTTGGCGGATTTGTAAATGTACAAAACTTTAAACGCCGTTATTACTTTAAGATGCTTTCTGCCGCCGGTATCCCAAAAGGTTTTAACATTCACTCTATGCGGCACACTCATGCAACTTTGCTTTTAAAGCATGGTGTAAAACCAAATGTTGTGGCTGATAGATTAGGGCATAGCAATGCTACAGTAACACTCAACATCTATGCACATGTACTTGATAACATGGAAGATACTGCTCCTAATACTTGGCAGGATATTTTAAAAGGGGAGAATTTATAAAAACAGGGGTTTAAGGGGTTTACCCCTTGCCAGTGCTATCGTTGGTACCAGAAAGGTACCATGATGGGGAGCTGGCCAATCAATATAATAATAAACGAGGTTGTAAAATGGCATCAAAGCTAAAAACAGGCAAAAATTGCGATTTGCATTTGCGCGTCAATACTCAATTAAAAATTTATATCGCTAATAAAGCTGCTGAAAATAATAAAACAATTAATGATTATTGTACAGATATTTTAAAAAATTATAAATATGCCAACCAGCTGATGAATATTGAGGCAATTCAGAAGAAGAAAGTTCGGCTTTTATCAAATTTAGCTAATAATTTAAATCAGCTTGCAAAACTATGTAATAGTGAAAAAGAGGCACCTCAAAAAGAAATGTTGTTAGCTATGTGGAATGATTTAAAAGCAATAAGGTGATTTTATGCCGATACTAAAAGCGATAGATAATCCCGGAAAAAGCCTGGGAACTGCTATCAATTATGCAGATAAAGACCGAAAAAAAGAAAATGATGATACATTATTTTTCGGTATAAATTGTGCCGATAATGCTGATATTGCATCCTATCAAATGCAAAAAACTAAAGAGCTTTATAATAAAACCGATGGCAGGCAATATAAGCATTATGTATTATCTTTCGCAACCAACGAAATAAGTATAGAAAGCGCAAAAATATATGCAAAAGAATTTGCCGAACAATGCTTTGGTGAGCGTTTTGAAGTAGCCGTTGGCATACATGTAAACAGTGAAGGTGGCAAAATACATGCACATTTTGTAGTAAATTCCGTCAGTTTTGTGGACGGTAAAAAGTTGCATTTTAGTAAAGAGGACTTAGAAAATTTTAAAAATATCAACGATTGTTTATCCAAACAATACGGTCTAAAGGTAATAAACCGAAGCCCTGAAGCAGTAAAAGCGCGAGGCCGCCCTCAAATGTATTCACAAAAAATGTATTGGCAATTTACTCAGAAAATAAAAGATAGCTGGATTGCTCAATGTTCTGTTTCTGTTAATGAATCATTAAAAACTAACCCAAAAAACTTTAATGAATTTGCCGAAAAAATGAAAGCAAACGGATGGGACACCCAAATACGCGGAAAGAATATAACTTTTAGCTGTACTCAAAATCCAAAGTTAAAAGTACGCGCTAACACTTTGGCAAAAAGATTTAATAATGATACATTAAGTGCCGCTAATATAATGCGAGTTTGTAATACAGAAAACTGGCATGATTTCGTTAAAACATCTGAACAACCAACTTTAACCAACAATATAATAAATGTAGTATCTGCGTTTAAAAATTTATCTCAATATGATAATTCAACATCAATCAATAAAGGATTTGAAGTAAATTTACATAGTCGGGATGACGACTACGAAAGATAAAAAGGAGAAGATAAAAATGATTAAATCAAATGATAGTTTAAAATTAAAAGGCAAGGTTATGAATAAACAAATTACATCTTATCAAAAGCAAATTGACAAGATAACGGAAAATGGTAAAAAAGCAGTCATCTTGCGGTATATATATTGGGCTATTATCGTTTTTGGTATTTTGAGTATAGTATATCGCGTGACTAAATAATGAAAATTCAAGAGTAAAAAGGAGAATGTAAAAATGTATAAGGCAAATATAGCACCAAAATTAAAAAAGCTTACTGCTAAAAAAGAAAAAATGGAAGTTTTAAAAAAAGAAATAGAGCAGCTTGAAACTGAAATTACCAATGCTAAAAATAAAGAGATCCATCGTTTGTCCATACAATATTTTACTGCTAAAGATGCTGATACGCGTATGCAGATTGAATCTCAAATTAAAATATTAATGGAGTAATACTAAATGGATTTAGAAGAATTGGCAGCACAAGTGCAGCAATCAACGCAGGAAGAAAAAATTTCTAAGAAATTTGATGAAGTTATAGAAACTTTAACAGCAATCAAAGCCCAAAATGAATTAATTTTAAAACATGATAAAGCAATATATAGTAATGTTGTGAATGGTAATAAAAAATTCAATGCCCAATTTGAAAAAATATCTCAAATTTTGCTTGCTGCCGATAAAAATATTAATTCTATTATTGAACATCTTTCAGATATTACAGCGCAGGTACAATCCGCAATTATAAGCCGTAATTACGTTGATAATTTACACCTTGCACTTTTGGCTCTTTGCTGTTTTGAATGTTTAATTATAGTTTATATTTCATTTTTTAAATAAGCATTAATTTTGTTTTAAATACGGACAATCACTATTTAGATTGTCCGTATTTTCATTTATGTTTTCAATCGTGTAATATGTTATAATTATACTAATTAAAAGTTTTTTACCGTTGGAGGCAATTACATGAATAAACAGCAGCTTGCATCTAAAATTTGGGAATCTGCAAATAAAATGCGTTCTAAAATTGAAGCTAACGAATATAAAGATTATATTCTCGGTTTTATTTTTTATAAATTTCTTTCAGATAAAGAAGTCAAATTTTTAAAAGAAAATGACTGGACAGACGAATATTTGCCGGAACTTGATGAAAGCGATACAGATAACGTAGACTTCGTGCAGAAGAATATAGGTTATTTTATTCCTTATGAACATTTATTTTCGACCTGGCTTGCTAAAGGCAACGATTTTACAGCAGACAATGTAAGTGTAGCACTTTCTTCTTTCAGCCGTTTAGTAAACGATTCACATAAAGTTGTGTTTGAAAACATTTTTAAAACATTGGAAACAGGCCTTTCTAAATTGGGTGAAACTTCCAATGCACGCACCAAAGCCATACGCGATTTAATTAACCTTATTAAAGATATTCCTATGGACGGCAAGCAGGATTATGACGTACTTGGATTTATTTATGAATACTTAATCAGCAACTTCGCTGCCAATGCTGGCAAAAAAGCCGGTGAATTTTACACTCCTCATGAAGTATCACTTTTAATGTCGGAACTTGTTGCGCATCACCTTAAAGACCGCGATAAAATTGAAATTTACGATCCTCCCAGCGGCTCCGGCTCGCTGCTTATCAACATTGGCCAATGTGCTGCCAAATATATTGGCAGTGAGAACAACATAAAATATTATGCGCAGGAACTCAAAGAAAATACCTATAACCTTACGCGAATGAACCTTGTTATGCGAGGCATTTTGCCGGATAACATCGTTACCCGTAACGGCGATACTTTAGAGGACGACTGGCCGTATTTTGATGATAAAGACCCGGTTAATACTTATAATCCGCTTTATGTAGACGCCGTTGTATCTAATCCGCCATATTCCCAGGCATGGGACCCTACTGATAAAGAAATGGACGCACGTTATTCGCGTTTTGGCCTTGCGCCTAAAAGCAAAGCTGATTATGCTTTCCTTTTGCACGACTTGTTCCATTTAAAAGCAGACGGCATTATGGCTATTGTGCTGCCGCATGGCGTACTGTTTCGTGGTGGCGAAGAAGGCAAAATTCGTAAGAACTTAATAGAATATAACCACATCGATGCTATTATTGGCCTTCCGGCAAATATTTTCTTTGGCACTGGAATACCCACTATTATTATGGTGCTTAAACAAAAACGTGATAACACCGATGTGCTTATAGTCGATGCTTCCAAAGGATTTGCCAAAGTAGGCAAAAATAATATGCTTCGTGCCTGTGATATTAAAAAAATTGTAGACGCTGTAACAACCCGTGCTGACATCGATAAATTCTCTAAAAAGGTAAGCCGCGATACCATCCGCGCTAATGATTATAACCTTAACATTCCCCGCTATGTAGATTCTTCCGAAAAAGCTGAAAGCTGGGACATTTATGCCTCTATGTTTGGTGGCATTCCCGAAAACGAATTAGCGGATTTACAAGCCTATTGGGACGCCTTCCCTACTCTTAAAACATCTCTGTTTAAACAATTAAACGCCGGTTATTGCCAGCTTAATGCTGATGATTTAAAAACAGCAGTTAGCAACAACGCAGATATAACCACTTTCAAAAATTGTTATAACAACTCTTTTGGCGATTTTAGCGCTTATCTTAATGCTGAACTTATAGATAATGCCTTAAATGTTAATATCTCTAAAGAGCTAAACACTATCAGCGATAACATTTTTGCACGCTTGCAAAACGTGCCGTTAATCGATAAATATGAAGCTTACCAGCTGCTTGCCGATAATTGGAATAACATTGCCGTTGATTTAGAAATACTGCAAACCGAAGGTATGGACGCTGTTAAAGTGGTAGATCCTAATTTTGTTGTAAAAAAGAAAAACGGCAAAGATGAAGAAGTGCAGGAAGGTTGGAAAGGTCATGTGCTGCCGTTTGAACTTGTGCAAAAAATAATGTTGCCGGAAGAATTGGCAGAACTCAAAGCTAAAGAGGATAGACTTAGCAGTATTGCAGGCGAATATGACAGCTTGCTTGAAGAATTGAGTGAAGAAGATAAAAGTCAGTCCTTTGTTAATGAAGCAGGCGATGCTTTTGTCGCAGCTGAAGTAAAAAAAGCCTTAAAAGCTAAAACGGTAGAAGCAGAAACGCTTGCTGTACTGAAAAAAGTACAAAAACTGATAGACGAAGAAAAAACTACAAAAAAAGAAGTAAAAGAAGGTTTAATTGCACTGCACCTTAAAACAAAAGAAGTTATTGAGCAGCTTACTGACGAACAGGCAAATAATTTGTTGAAAGAAAAATGGATTACACCGTTTTGCAATGGCTTAAACGGTCTGCCAGATGCTGCTGTAAATACTTTAGTTAATAAACTGGAAACTATTTGCAAAAAATATGAAACCACTTTTGCCGATGTAGAAAAAGAAATTGCCGAAACAGAGCAATCCTTAATTGGTATGCTTGATGAATTGGAAGGCAATGAGTTTGATATGCAGGGTATTGCTGAACTGAAAGCATTGTTAGGGGGTAAGTAAAATGCCTGAAAATGCTAAAAAACCGCAAATTAGATTCAAAGGATTTACGGACGATTGGGAACAGCGTAAGTTGGGCGATTGTTTTGCTGAACGTAATGAAAGTATGCCAGAAGGGGAATTAATATCCGTAACAATAAATGAAGGAATAAAAAAATTCTCCGAACTTGGACGGCACAATAACTCTAATGAAGATAAAACAAAATACAAAAAAGTATGTATAAACGATATAGCTTATAACTCCATGAGAATGTGGCAAGGGGCAAGTGGTTATTCACCATATGAAGGGATAGTAAGTCCCGCTTATACAGTTCTTGTACCAAATGCAGGCATAGATTCCAAATGCCTATCTTATCAGATTAAACTACCGCATATGATACATATTTTTCAAATTAATTCACAAGGTATTACTTCTGATAACTGGAATTTAAAATATCCTGTATTAAGTCAAATTGAAATCTTTATTTCAAAAAATATTGAAGAACAACGTAAAATTTCTAATCTTTTTGACAACCTCGATAACCTTATCACCCTTCATCAGCGTAAGTTAGAGAAACTTAAAAATATTAAAAAATCTATGCTTGAAAAAATGTTTCCGAAAAATGGCAGCAATATTCCGGAAATTCGTTTTAAAGGATTTACTGACGCTTGGGAACAGCGTAAGTTGGAAAATATAACCGATAGATATGATAATCTTCGCATTCCAGTCGCTGCTAATTTAAGAATACATGGAAATACTCCCTATTATGGTGCAAATGGTATTCAAGATTATGTTGAAGGATATACTCATGATGGTGAATTTATTCTTATAGCAGAAGACGGGGCAAATGATTTAAAAAATTATCCAGTGAATTATGTTGACGGGCGTATTTGGGTAAATAATCATGCGCATGTACTACAAGCGAAAAAAGATTGTTCTGATAATAAATTTCTTTCTTATGCAATTAATAGAACAGATATTGAATCACTTTTAGTTGGAGGGAGTCGTGCAAAATTAAATGCAGATACCTTAATGAACATATTAATATTATTGCCAACGAGAAAAGAACAAATAAAAATCGGTATTTATTTGAATTACATCGACAACCTTATCACCCTTCATCAGCGTAAGTTAGAGAAGTTACAGAACATAAAAAAAGCTTGCTTAGAAAAGATGTTTGTATAAGCAGAAAGGAAAAAGTCATGGCTTTTACATCGGAAGCAGAATTTGAAAAAGCATTAGTTGATTTATTGCCGTCTAAAGGTTGGGAAAAGACTGTTTTAAAAAATCCTACAGAAGAACAGCTTATTCAAAACTGGGCTGATATTTTGTTTGAAAATAACCGCAGCATCAATCGTTTAAACGATTATCCGCTTACTAAAGGTGAAATGTCGCAAATTTTAGAGCAAATTAAAAATTTAAGAACACCGTTGATGCTGAACGGTTTTATTAACGGCGGCAGTGTACTGATTACACGAGATAACCCGCAGGACACTTTACATTTCGGCAAGGAAGTATCGCTTAAAATTTACGACCGGCGCGAAATTGCAGCAGGCCAAAGCCGTTACCAAATAGTTGAGCAGCCGCAGTTTAATACTAAATCACCTATGCTTAACAATAGACGCGGTGATGTAATGCTGCTTATTAACGGTATGCCGGTAATTCATATCGAACTTAAAAAGAGTGGCATCCCTGTAAGTCAGGCATATCACCAAATCGAAAAATATGCGCACGAAGGCGTATTCACCGGGCTGTTTTCATTAGTGCAAATTTTTGTAGCGATTAACCCTGAAGAAACCGTATATTTCACTAACCCGGGACCTGATGGAACTTTTAACTCTGATTTTTACTTTCATTGGGCAGATTTTAACAATGAACCCATTAACGATTGGCAGCGCGTTGCCTCTACTCTGCTCTCTATACCAATGGCACATCAATTAATTGGCTTTTATACTGTTGCAGACGATTTAGACGGTATTTTGAAAGTTATGCGAAGCTATCAGTATTTTGCTGCCAGTGCTATTTCTGATAAAGTTGCTAAAACAAAATGGGAAGGCAATGAACAATTAGGCGGTTACATTTGGCATACTACCGGCAGCGGCAAAACTATGACTTCTTTTAAATCTGCACAGCTTATTGCCGCCTCTAACGATGCTGATAAAGTAGTATTTTTAATGGACCGTATCGAACTTGGCACACAAAGTTTAAGGCAATACCGTGGTTTTGCTGATAATGCCGATAATGTACAGGCAACGGAAAACACCGGCATGTTGGTAAGTAAATTAAAAAGTAACGATGTAAAAAACACGCTGATAGTTACCTCAATACAAAAAATGAGTAACATTAAAGATGAAGCCGACGGCGGCATGACTTCTGCCGATGTCAAACTAATGCAATCTAAGCGCATAGTTTTTATCGTTGATGAGTGTCACCGTTCTACATTTGGTGATATGCTGTACATCATTAAACAAACTTTTCCAAAAGCAGTATTTTTTGGCTTTACCGGTACACCTATTCACTTGGAAAACCAAAAGAAGAAATCTACAACTGCCATGGTTTTTGGCAATGAACTGCACCGTTACAGTATTGCAGACGGCATTCGCGATAAAAACGTACTTGGTTTTGACCCTTATAAGGTTTTAACCTATAAAGATCAGGACGTGCGCAAGCAAATTGGCTTAGAAGCAGTTAAAGCAAAAACACTTGAAGAAGTTTATGCCGATGAGAAAAAAACTAAAAAATTTAATGAATATATGAAAATGCCTATGGCTGGGCATTATGAAAATAATGAATATATAAAAGGCATTGAGGATTATTTGCCTGATAGTCAGTACCGCACAGAAGAACACCAGAACAATGTTGTAAAAGATATTATAGACAACTGGGTATATCTTAGCCATAATAGTAAATTCCACGCTATTTTTGCCACTTCAAGCATTAACGAAGCTATTGAATATTACCGTCTGCTAAAAAAAGCTGCGCCGCAGCTTAAAATAACAGCACTTTTTGATCCCAGCATTGATAATAATGGCAGAGCTGAATATAAAGAAGATGGTCTTGTAGAAATTATCGAAGATTATAACGCACATTATAATCAGCATTTTACTATCCCTACATTTGCCGCTATGAAGAAGGATATCGTCGCAAGGCTGGCGCATAAAAAACCTTATCAACGGTTGAAGCCTGAAGAACAGGTTGATTTGCTGATAGTAGTTGACCAAATGCTTACCGGTTTCGATTCAAAATGGGTTAATACATTATATATGGATAAAGTGCTTAAATACGAGAATATCATTCAAGCGTTCTCACGTACCAATCGCATTTTTGGACCGGAAAAACCGTTTGGCACAATTAAATATTACCGCAGGCCGCATACTATGGAAAAATTAGTAGCGGCAGCCTTCAAGCTTTATTCCGGCGATAAACCTTTTGGCTTGTTTGTAAACAAGTTAAATAAAAACTTGGAAGATTTAAATTTTTATTATAAAAGCATTAAAGACCTATTTGTACAAGCAGGCATAGCGGACTTTGCTAAACTGCCGGAGCAGCAAGCCGAATGTAAGGAGTTTGCACGTTTATTTAAACTATTAAACGAAGCTTTGGAAGCAGCTAAATTGCAAGGTTTTAACTGGAATAAATTAGAATATCAATTCGTAGACGAGAATAGCGGCCAAAAGTACAGCATTAAAGTAGCTTTAGATGAAAAGACTTATAAAATACTGGCCAAAAGATATAAAGAATTATCCAAACCAGGCGGAATCGGTCCTGGTGAAGAAATGCCTTATGATATTGATGGTTATTTAACAACTATTGATACCGATGATATTGATTCAGATTACATGAATTCGCGCTTTGTAAAGTATATTAAGTTACTGCATACTGATGGTACATCGGCAGAGATTTTAGCTAAAGCAGCTGATGAGTTGCATAAAACTTTTGCTACTTTAACTCAGGAAGAACAAAAGTACGCAAATATTTTATTACATGATATTCAGCGCGGCGATGTAATACCAGAAGCTGGTAAAACATTTAGGGATTACATAACAGAGTATTTAGCCAATGCCAAAAATACGCAGGTACATAAAGTGGCTCAAATTTTAGGTCTAGATGAAGCCAAATTGCTGAAAATGATGGCGTTAGGTGTGACAGATGCCAATATTAATGCTTTTGGACGTTTTGATGAATTAAAGACAACGGTCGATAAGCAAAAAGCGAAGGCTTATTTTGAAAAAGTTGAAGGCAAAAAAATTATACCGCCGAAAGTTAATAACAAAATTGACCTGTTTTTAAGAAATTTTATTATAAGCGGAGGATTTGATATCGAGCAATAAAAAACTTTCGCTTATATAGGGCGCAACAGAAAAAGAGCTAAGGGTTTTCCTTGGCTCTTTTTCTATGTTTGGGAACAGCGTAAGTTGGGCGATTGTTTTGCTGAACGTAATGAAAGTATGCCAGAAGGGGAATTAATATCCGTAACAATAAATGAAGGAATAAAAAAATTCTCCGAACTTGGACGGCACAATAACTCTAATGAAGATAAAACAAAATACAAAAAAGTATGTATAAACGATATAGCTTATAACTCCATGAGAATGTGGCAAGGGGCAAGTGGTTATTCACCATATGAAGGGATAGTAAGTCCCGCTTATACAGTTCTTGTACCAAATGCAGGCATAGATTCCAAATGCCTATCTTATCAGATTAAACTACCGCATATGATACATATTTTTCAAATTAATTCACAAGGTATTACTTCTGATAACTGGAATTTAAAATATCCTGTATTAAGTCAAATTGAAATCTTTATTTCAAAAAATATTGAAGAACAACGTAAAATTTCTAATCTTTTTGACAACCTCGATAACCTTATCACCCTTCATCAGCGTAAATATTTTTGCAGTAATAACCTAATATTTACTATAACAACCGCTTGGGAACAGCGTAAGCTCAGCAGTCTCGTTGATGAGGTTACACGAAATGATTCTACTTCAGATGCTCCTATAATGATGATAACTGCTAATAATGGCTTTATTGAACAATCTGAACGTTATGCCTTTAACAATGCTGGAGAAAGCTTAAAAAAATATATTCTCCTAAAAAAAGGAGAACTTGCTTATAATCACGGAGCATCAAAATTGCGTCCATACGGTTCATGTTTTTCACTCTCAAGTGTTGAAAATGCTCGCATACCATTTGTTTATCATTGTTTTTCTGCCAAAGAACAAAACTCAGAATTTCTATCAATGCAACTTAATGGAAAGAATATTGAGAATCAACTTCGAAAAATTGTTTCATCAGGAGCAAGGATGGATGGTTTGCTTAATATTTCATTTGAGGAATATACATCAGTAATACTGTTACTTCCAAAGATTAAAGAACAAAATAAAATAGCAAATTTTTTCTTAGGTCTTGACAACCTTATCACCCTTCATCAGCGTGAGTGTTTCTTTATAAAAAAGGAGGTGCAAAATGTTAAGTTTAATTAAAAGTATAGACCTTTTTCATCAATATTATCATTCATGGATAAAGGTTTATAAAGAAGGAGCTGTACGAAAAGTAACTATGGATAAATATTATATGACTTATTCGTGGTTAGTTAGGTTAGCACCCAAATTGCGTTTATGTGATGTTACCAGAATTACTTATCAGCAGTTGCTTAATGATTATGCTATATATCACGAAAGGCAAACTACCATGGATTTTCACCATCAACTTAAAGGCGCAATCATGGATGCGGTTGATGAAGGTCTTATTGAGCGTGATCCTACACGAAAAGCAATAATTAAAGGCAAAACACCGGCAATAAAAAAGAAAAAGTATCTTAACCAATTTGAACTGCATACTTTGCTCATCAATTTAGATTTGCAAAACAGAATTAACTGGGATTGGCTGATTATGTTAATAGCCAAAACAGGCATCAGGTTTTCGGAAGCATTAGCTATTACGCCTAAAGATTTTGACTTTTCCCACCAAATGCTTTCTATTAGCAAAACTTGGGATTATAAGGGCAACGGCGGTTTTTTGCCAACAAAAAATGCGTCTTCAGTGCGGAAAATTCAAATTGATTGGCAAACAGTAATTCAGTTTGCAGAACTGGTAAAAAATTTGCCTAACGATAAACCTATATTTTTGCTAAAAGAAAAAATATATAATTCTACTATAAATGATATTTTAGAAAGGCGTTGCCACAAAGCTAATTTGCCTGTTATTTCTGTACACGGGCTTAGGCATACGCACGCATCATTGCTGCTTTTTGCCGGTGTTTCCATTGCCAGTGTTGCCAGGCGGCTTGGCCACGCAAGTATGACAACAACACAAAAAACTTATCTGCATATTATACAAGAGTTGGAAAATAAAGATGTTGATTTAGTTATGCGCTCCATAGCCGGACTAAGTTAAAAGCAAATGCTCACGCTGATGATAATTATAATTTTAAGCTTTTATATATTGAACTTTGACCGGATTATGCTGTATTTATGGTATAATATTTAAAAATGATTTAATGAGGAACACAAAATGGATAATTTAAAATATAAATACAAACTTCTAATAAATTGGTGGCGTTCGCTTAATATTACTGATGATGCTGCACTTGCAGAAGCTTTTAACGGGCATATCATTAATTTTGCATATAATTCCGGCAACATTGAAAACCCTAATGTTACTTATCACGATACACGCGAAGTGTTTGAGCATGACGGCGTTACTTCCTACACTGGAGATTTGCGAACCCTTTTTGAAATACGTAATGCCAAAGTTGCAATGGAATACTTTTTTAAGGCGTTCCGTGATAATATGCCGCTTGATGAAACTTTCATCAAAGAATTGCAGCGCCGTTTAACGCTTAATACTTACGATGAACGCCGTTGGCAGCGTGGTGAACGTCCCGGCGAATACAAAAAAGGTGATTATGTTACCGGCAGAAATGAAACCGGCGCGTCTGCCGAAGATGTTCCGGATGAAATGCGGGAACTGTTGGAAGATTTAAAAACACTGCCGGAAGAACCGGAAAAAGTTTTGACGGCAGCCGCTTTCTTCCACGCGAAGTTTGAAAATATCCATCCTTTTGCTGATGGCAATGGGCGTACCGGCCGCCTTGCAATGAATTACCTGCTTGCTGCTCATAACCATCCTCCGCTTATAATTCATCAAGAGGACAGAAAGGCGTATTTTGAAGCCCTTGAAGCGTGGGACACGGAGCAGAACCTTAAACCGTTAAAGACTTTTCTGCTGGAACAGCTTATAAAAACGTGGGCAAAAAGGATTACTGTTTTAGAAAAAGCGGAAGATGAGGAAGAATTAAAAGATTTTAATCAGGCAATGGATGAATTTAGGAAAAATCCTAAAACCTATACCCACGAAGAAATGAAGAAAATGTTTGATTTAGAATAAAAATGCAAAAGGAGTTGATAACATGGGGTTGGAAAAAGTTATTGCCCACAGCAAAGAACACCGGAAACCTTATCATGATTCAAGGGCTATTGCAGGAGAATGCAGAAATCATGGCGGCTGCCCGTACTGCACAGGCAATAGATTATATAGTTTTGAAAAACAAAAACAAGCAGCTATTCAAAAGCTAAAAGAATATTACTCAAATGACGGGCAAAATTTCAGCAATGATAACATGCCCGTTATTTTTTATTCCAGAAACGATAAAATCATCTTAAAATTGCTGTTTAAGGCGTAAAAAAACATGTGGCATATAAATGCTCGCGATTTAACATAAAAATGTTTTTAAAGGCATTTATGACGATTTTAGAGGCATGTTAAGCGAACTTTATTATTCTATGAAAATATTAACTTTTTAAAAATTAAACACATATGACTTATTGAATAGATTGAACATATAAGAAAACCGCGAAGTAACTTAAACTTCGCGGTTTTAGTATAAATAAACAAGGTTAATTATTTTCTAACAGCCAATCAATTATATTTAATGATTTAATGCCATTATAATTAGCGTTATTGTTTAAATCCATAGATAGCACAATCTTTTCATAATTATCGCGTATTTTCTCCAACGGTGCTAATTCACGCCTGCGTACTTCTTCTCCTTGCAAGCTTTCCGTTACCTGAATATACAATTTTTCGTTATATTTTGTTGCTATAAAGTCAACTTCGGTATTATCAACCTTGCCAACGGCTAAATCGTAACCACGCCGCAAAAGTTCAAGATAGATAATATTTTCTAAAATGTGTCCACTATCACGGTCGCGGTTGCCAAGCAAATAGGTTCTAAGCCCGGTATCGACAATATAATACTTGCCAAGTGTTCTTAAAAATTCTTTTCCTTTTATATCAAAGCGCTTAATTTCATAAAAAAAGTAACTTTCAGTTAAAGTGTTTACATAAGACTGGACAGTGTGCGTACTGGGCTTGCCTTTACGTGTTTCTGTATCTATTAATCCTTCATTGCTAAGCGTACCTGCCATTGATGTAGCAGAAATACTGCTGCCAATATTATCTGCAAGGAAAAGGATTATTTTACGTAACAATGCAGCATCAGTAATACGTTTTTGCCCCCTGCGCTTTTCCCTTTCCAGTATATCTCTTATTACTACTGTTGAATAAATTCCGTCCAATAATGCCATAGCCTTGTCCATGTCAAGACCTATATCAGCAATGCCTGGCATACCGCCAAAAAGCAAGTAGGCATTAAAGGCTTCTGCCGGTTCATAGCTAATACCGTTTTTGTCTTTAATAATTTTACGCTTGCCGCCAAAGGCACCGGTAGCTTCTTCTATCTTAAACCCGTGGAAATCAAGAAATTCTGCAAAAGAGAGCGGCAGCATTTTTATTTCCACGCTGCGTCCGGAAAGATAGGTGGCATATTCTGACGAGAGCAAATAAGCATTAGAACCGGTTATATAAATATCGCAGTCAAAATCAATACGGAAAGAATTAACAGCATCTTCCCAACCTTCTATGCGCTGAAGTTCATCAAAAAAGAGATACGAGCGTTTTTCTGTATTGATATGCTCTTTAACATAACTGTAAAACTTCTGCGCTGTCATATTCCTAAAAGCCATAGATTCAAAATTCATTGACAGTATTTGGTTATCTGCAACGCCATGCTCATGTAAATATTTAATCATCAGCTTTAGCAAACTGGATTTACCACAGCGGCGGATGCCGGTAATTATTTTTACAGGCTCTGTATCTTTAAAAGCGATCAATTTATTTAAATAACCGTTTCTTGATTTTAAAATTTGGTTGCTAATCATTTTTAACACCTGCCTTATGTAAATTATAGCATAAACTCTTTAAAAAATAAAGTTTATGCTATGAAATGCATAAACTTTTAAAATATTAACGAATTTGAATTGTTGAAAACATATGAAATTATAAACAAATAGTAAGACAAAATAGTGACTAATTCTAATTTAACTGCTTTGAAACATAACAAAAAGTTTACACAAATTACGTTTAAACTGATATTTTTAGAATAAAAAGGTAAAATGTTACATATGAATTATATGTTTTTTTCATCTTGAAAATTCCCAAGCTATGTGTCGCGAGTTCGAGTCTCGTCACCCGCTCCAGAAAATATGCGCACCTGCATTATTTGCGGGTGTTTTTTTATTGCATTTTTTAGGCTAAGGCTGATTTTAAGGCTAATATAATAGTAAAGAAAAACCGGCCAGATAGTTTTTGCGTGCTGAAATAGCGTTTTATTTTGCCGTATTTTGCTTAAGGCTCTTTGGCGTGCCACAATATTTGGTGGAATGAAAAAAGATTAAAAAACTGTAAAATTTAGGGATTTTTCCACTTAAAATTGCCGCTATCAGCGATTATTAAAGTTTTGGGCGCAACTCCTTTAAAATTTTGTAATTTCTTTCATTTTCCTATTGTACTTTCTGAAAATTGTGGTACAATCATATACGTTAATTAATGCTCAGGCAAGGGGAGAGTGGATATGAAAAAAGAAAAATATTTCAGGCTTAACAAAGAAGAAACCGAGGCGCTGGCCCAGGAATATGGTACTCCGCTTCTGGTGCTTTCGCTGGAGCAGATTGAAAAAAATTACCGCCTTTTGCGCACACATCTGCCGCGCGTTAAAGTTTTTTATGCGATTAAAGCCAATCCGCACAGGCGTATTTTGGAACTGATGCGTGACCTCGGCTCTAACTTTGACGTTGCTTCCGACGGGGAAATTATGGAATTAAGTTCCCTTGGCGTTGACGGCAGCAGGATGATTTACGCGAACCCGATGAAAACGGTAAACGGGCTGCGCGCCTGCCGTAATGCCGGTGTTGGCAAGATGACTTTTGACAGCGCAGGCGAAATAGATAAAATGGCGCGTGAGTGCCCGGGTGCAACGGTACTTTTGCGCATCAGGATAGATAACAGTTCGGCTCATGTCGATTTGAATAAAAAATTCGGCGCCGCCCGCGAGCAGGCTTTGGAACTTTTGCTGAAAGCAAGGGATGCAGGGCTTGACGCTGCCGGTATTGCCTTTCATGTAGGCAGCCAGACTACGAGCGCCGACCCTTATTTGTATGCGCTTGACATTGCGCGTGAAATTTTTGAAGAAGCAGCGGCGGCAGGCATGCAGCTGCGCATTATGGATATCGGCGGGGGATTCCCCATTCCCGAACCGAAGGTACGCTTTAATTTGCAGGAAATGCTCAATCAGATTAATGCACGCCTTTACGAAGATTTTCCGGGAGTGGAAATCTGGGCAGAGCCCGGGCGTTTTATCTGCGGCACGGCAGTAAACCTTATTACCAGCGTTATCGGCGTAACGGAGCGCGGCGGGCAGCCGTGGTATTTCCTTGATGAAGGCCTTTACGGAACTTTTTCCGGCGTGCTTTTTGACCAGTGGGACTTTAAACTTATCAGCTTTAAAGAAGGCGAGCAGGTGGCCGCTACTTTTGCAGGCCCGAGCTGCGATTCGCTCGACATTATGTTCCGCGGCAAAATGACAGTGCGCCAGGAAGAGGGCGATTTAATCCTTGTGCCTATTTGCGGGGCTTATACATCGGCGTCGGCAACAACTTTTAACGGCTTCAGCAAGGCCAATTTTGTTGTATGGGAAGATGTAAAGGAAACATTAATGGCGCCGCAGCTTTTAAAAGCGCAGTAAAAGAAAGAATATTTTAGCTGTTAGTGCGTTTATGTTATGCGGCTGCGCCAAAAATGTTACAAAAAATTAATAATTTCAATAACAAAGTTCTTTGGAAGTTCTTAATCAGAGATGGATATGCTCAATAAATGAGAAGATTCATGTGAAATAATCAAATCGAAATAAACCTTTTATTGTTTAGTGAGTGCAAATAACGGCATTTCGCGGGAATAATGCACTATGTTCTCTCCTTTTTCTTTTGCAAAATACCCTTTTTTATGAAATAAGACCAAAACTTAACGTATGGGTGTTCCAGTGAGAGTCTGTAATAAAG
>ERZ779671.459-NODE-459-length-20830-cov-3.395957_pt1 | contig 20830 bp, 20 predicted proteins | sample MGYA00511074_ERZ779671 | MGnify/ENA primary metagenome ERZ779671 (study PRJEB29588, sample SAMEA2158454) | human gut metagenome | biome: human gut; feature: human-associated habitat; material: faeces | place: Denmark | collected 2008/2010 ... | reverse complement strand
ATCTGAACATCTCATCGTTCCATAACCTACAACGACAACCTCATCGAGTGCTTTGGTATTTTCTTTCAAAACGATACGTACAGGTTTATTCCCTTTAACACTCGTTTCCACGGCATCATAACCGATATAAGAAACTCTAAGTATTGGATTTTTTTGATCCGACTTTATCGAGAAATTACCGGACAAATGGAACACCATGATCGGGGAAAATGGTTCCGAATTATCCGGTGGTGAGCGGCAGAGAATCTCCATCGCACGTGCATTCTTAAAGGACGCACCAATCATCCTGATGGATGAGGCAACCGCCTCGCTGGATGTGGATAATGAGTCCGTGATTCAGGAGTCCATCTCCAAGCTGATCCGGAACAAGACAGTTCTGATTATTGCACACCGTATGCGTACGGTCGATGGGGTTGACCAGATCATTGTATTAAAGGATGGCGTGGTAGCTGAGCAGGGAACACCGTCAGCGTTGAAGGAGAAGAATGGTATCTATAAGCATATGGTCGATGTGCAGTTAGAGAGCGAACAGTGGAAATATAATTAAGGTATAAGAACGAGATGTGAAGACATTCCAGAGTATAGACTTTGGAGTGTCTTTTCTTTTACAAAGAAATGCAAATGCTATCTTGTCTGCGGATCAAAATAAGCATACAATAAGGACAGTGTTGGGGAAAGGGAGGAACGCTGACATGCGTTATTATATTGCAGATTTACATTTCTGCCATGAAAATCTGAATACCCGTATGGATTGTCGTGGATTTGAGAGCGGCGAAGCCATGAATGAATATATGATCGCACAGTGGAATTCACGTGTGCGTAAACGCGATGAGGTTGTGATCTTGGGAGATTTCTGTATTTCAAAAAAGGGAGAAGTTGCAAATGCCATTCTCGAACGGTTGAATGGAAAGAAGTATCTGATCATTGGAAATCATGATCATTTTATTGCGAACAAACAATTTGATCCATCGCGTTTTGAATGGATTACGCATTATAGAGAAATCAATGATAACAATCGCAAGGTGATTCTCTGCCACTATCCGGTTATGTGCTACAACGGGCAGTACCGCCGGAATGCGAAGGGAGAACCGAAGACGTATATGTTGTACGGGCATGTACATGATACATATGACGAGTATCTGATCGATGAATTTCAGCGCCAGACGCGTGCATCCACGCGTCCGGTGCTTGGAAAATCAGGCGAGGAAGAAATGGTTTCCATTCCCTGCCAGATGATCAACTGTTTCTGTATGTTCTCGGATTATGTCCCGCTCACGCTCGATGAATGGATCGAAGTGGATCGCAAGCGGCGGGCAATCATGAAGCGGGAGGGCGATTGTTAAGAATTCTTTCCGGAAGCGGACTCAATCCGGCTGTAACGGAAGTCGCAGTAAGTTGCACCTTCTGCGATCGTCTGTGTCCGGACTAAGCGCATATGCATCATGTCGGCAAGCACGTAGTCCATGCGGCAGAGATATTTGGCAAGTTCGAAACAGCCCTCATCCCGGCACAGACTGCAGATGCCGCATGTATGATAATCATAGCCAAGCTCGAAATCATCATTCGCGCCGCCTTCTAAGATGTCAACTACCCAGTCATTTTCGTATTTCCGTTTATGGGAGTCAGCAGACCACTTTTTCCGGGCTGGAAGCTTCTTCACATCGAGATAGCTGTCTGCATTTCCTACGACCTTGTGGAACAACTGATTGGCGGAAAGTCCATCCTTGTATAGGGCATAACATTCCTCCGGGGATAAGGTTGTGTTCCGGTTTAATGCGATGAAATATGCGCCCATGCAGTAGGAACTCATCAGCCGGGATTTGCCGATATCCTTGGCGCGCGTCAGGATGGCACGGTAATCCTGTTTGATCGCCTTGCTGTCAATCTGCAAATGATGTCTTTTTGCCTGCTTCATGCAGGAGCTGTGATAAAAATATCCAAATAATTTCTGTGAGAATCCGTACTTCAACTAAATCATCCTTTCTTGGCAAAATCTATCTCAATGATCTGGCACATCTTGGACTTGTAATCCAAGTGTCGCTTCGATACCGTGCATCAGCACATCCATCGCCTCTAAAAATGCCTGCTTCATCTCCTCGGTGAAGCCGTCCTTGCAGGTATCATCGGCGATCATCTCACAGATCATCGAGAACTCAGACAACGACAGCATGTAACATGTTTTCTCGGATAGCTGATTCTTCGCAAGTCCACGCACGTATAACTCATGATAAAAGCGCGTTGCGGATTCGTTGCATCGCGTGATATAAACTTCGCGGAAGTTCCGGATATAGGTGCCGGAATCGTTCTTTAACAGCATGTGGAAGAGCTGCATATCGTCCTCTAACAGCTCGAGGGTCCGGATGGATATGCGGGAATAGAATATCTGCATCAGCTGCTCGTCGGACATTGCCGAAAAGTCAATATCCAGCATGGACTCACTCAGTGCCATCAGCTTATTTCCGCTCTCTGCGAATATCTCGCCGAACATTTCTTCCTTCCCTGAAAAATGCTTGTATATCGCACCGGGGGTAATACCTGCCCGCGCAGCAATCTTTCGCATGGATGCTTCCTGATAGCCACATTCCAAGAAAATCTCTTTCGCACTTTGTAAAATTGTCGCTCTGGTTGCTTTTGTGCTCTCGCGCATAAGTGTACTCCTTTGGTAAACACTGTTTACTTTATAGCACAGGAAACGGGGAAATGCAAGGGGGAATGTTGAGGTGAAGGGAAAATAATCAATTCTAATAAATTCAAAATCAAAAATTTTATTTTTATCATCCGCACAATTATGATAGAATTAAGCGTAAGTGAATTATAACAGAAGAGACGAATGAGGGAGGATATAAAAATGGCAGAAGGAAAAGATTTATTGCAGGTACTATGGAGTGGGGCGGATGTACTGCGTGGAAAGATGGACGCCAATGAGTACAAGACATACTTGCTTGGATTGGTTTTCTATAAATACTTATCAGATTCGTATCTATCAAAAGTGTATGATCTGCTGAATGATGCAAAGCCGGATAGTCTGGAAGAGGCACAGACAGCCTATGAAGAAATTATGGAAAGCGAAGATGCAGAGGAGCTGCTGGAGGAATTGAAAGAATCTTTGCATTATACATTAGATCCGGACATGACTTATGTCAGCATCTTAAAGGATGCGAAAAACAATGCATTTAATCGAGAAAAATTACAGGCAGCATTTAATCGGATTGAAGAGTCTGATGAATTGTTTCATGGACTTTTTGCGGATGTAGATCTGTATTCAAATCGGTTGGGAACCGGAGATCAGAAGCAGAGTGCGACGATCGCAGAAGTAATTAAGGTGTTGGATGATGCAGATCTGATTCATACTGAGGGCGATGTACTGGGAAATGCATATGAGTATCTGATCGGTCAGTTTGCTTCGGAAACGGGAAAGAAAGCGGGAGAATTCTATACACCACATGGACCGGCGCAGATCTTATGCCGGATCGCAATGACCGGACAGGAAAATAAAAAAGGATTGCAGGTATATGATCCGTGTATGGGTTCCGGTTCCTTGATGCTTAGCTGTAGAAATTATTCCACAGAACCAGACTTTATCAAATATTACGGACAGGAACTGATGCCATCCACTTACAACCTTGCTCGTATGAATATGTTCCTACATGGCGTACTGCCGGAGAATCAACATCTGCGAAATGGAGATACCCTGGATGCAGACTGGCCAACCGATGAAGAAACAGAGTTTGATGCAGTAACGATGAATCCGCCGTATTCTGCAAATTGGTCGGCGGCAGAAGGCTTCAAACAGGATGAACGATTTATGGATTACGGTGGAAAACTGGCACCGAAGTCAAAGGCAGATTATGCATTTTTGTTACATGGTTTCTATCATCTGAAACAGACAGGAACTATGGCGATTGTGTTACCGCATGGTGTGTTGTTCCGTGGAGCAGCAGAGGGAAGCATAAGGAAGACATTGCTGGAAAATGGTTCGATCTATGCGGTGATTGGTCTGCCATCGAATATGTTCTACAACACGTCGATTCCTACTTGTATTATCGTGCTGAAGAAGCACCGCGAAGGGCGCGATGTGTTATTTATTGATGCATCCAAATTGTTCGAAAAAGAGAAAAAGCAAAATGTGATGAAAGAGGAACATATCGATCATGTTCTGGAATTATACAATAATCGTAAGACGGTGGAGAAAGAAGCATATCTCGCGTCTTATGATGATATTGTGGCAAACGATTTCAATTTGAATATCCCAAGATATGTGGATACAACGGAAGAAGAGGAAGAAATCGACTTAAATGCATTGACACAGAGTATGCGCGAGACAGACAAGCAGATCAAAGAGGAAAATGCAGCGTTAGTCGGAATGATGAAAGAACTGACCTTCCAGGATGATGCAACGAAAGAGGCTGTTGAGGCGTTTATTCGTGTGCTTGAGGAGGTGTAAAATATGAATACACCGAAGATTCGATTTAAGGGATTCAAAGACGATTGGGAACAGCGTAAGTTGGGAGAAGTGGCAGAGTATCGTAACGGCAAAGCTCATGAAAATGAAATAGATGAAGATGGTGAATATATTGTTGTTAATTCAAAATTTGTATCAACTAATGCAGAGATAAGGAAATTCTCTAATGCTCAAAATGAACCTTTATATGAAAATGAAATAGCATTTGTGTTAAGTGATGTTCCAAATGGAAGGGCTATTGCTAGAACATTTTTAGTAGATAAATCAGGAAAATATACGCTTAATCAGAGAATTGCAGGTATAACTCCCCATGAAGATACTGATCCATACTATCTACATATTAGGATGAATCGCAATGCGTATTTTCTTAAATTTGACGATGGAAATAAGCAAACTAATTTGTCTATAAAAGATGTATTAAATTATGAAGATATGTATCCAAGTTATAAGGAACAACATAAAATCGGTTTGTATTTTCGACAACTTGACAACCTCATCACTCTTCATCAGTGTAAGTGTGACGAAACAAAAGAACTAAAAAAATTTATGTTGCAAAAAATGTTTCCAAAAAATGGTGAGAAAAATCCAGAAATTCGATTTGAAGGATTTACGGACGATTGGGAACAGCGTAAGGTTTCTGAATTGTTTAGAGTTACCCGTGGATATGTTCTTGCAGCTACTCAGACAAATACGACGAAAACAGACGAAAAGCCTTATCCGGTCTATTCTTCACAGACCAAAGATAAAGGTTTGATGGGGTACTACAAAGACTATCTTTATGAAGATGCAATTACTTGGACAACTGATGGTGCTAACGCAGGAACAGTTAATTACCGAGCCGGAAAGTTCTATTGTACCAATGTTTGTGGAGTTTTGCTCTCAAATGAAGTAAAGGCTAATCAGATGATAGCGGAAGCCTTGAACAATGTTGCAAAAGGATATGTGTCTTATGTTGGCAATCCAAAACTGATGAATAATGTAATGGCTGACATTGTAATTCAGATACCAACACAAGCAGAAGAACGTGAAATGTTATCTTCGCTTTTTGCCAGTCTCGATCACCTCATCACTCTTCATCAACGTAAGTGTGAAAAATTGAAAGAATTGAAGAAATATATGTTACAAAATATGTTTGTTTAATATGTAAACGCTAGATTTTGGAAGCGATTCCTTACAAATTTGTATTGTATATACATTTTTTCTTTAGATAGTATAATTAAAGCAGAAGTGTAAAAGGACTGATTGGCTAATGGAGGGATTTCGGAATGGGTAAAATTATTTTATATCATGGAACACAAAATAAAATAGTGACGCCTGTCTTTGGTGGTGGAAATAATAAACATGATTATGGGCGTGGATTTTATCTGACGGAAGTATTGAACCTAGCCAAAGAGTGGGCGGTTTGTGTACCGAATAGCGAAAATGGATGGGTACATAAATATGAATTGGATTGTACTGGATTAAAGATTCTCGATTTTCAAGAAAAAGATGTATTGAACTGGTTAGCGGAGCTTATGAAGCATCGGGATGCGGCAGATTCAAAAAGATATAGAATGTTAGCGGCGAAGTTCATTGATAAATACGGAATTGATACAAGTGACTATGATGTGATAAAGGGGTGGAGAGCCGACGCATCGTACTTTTATATTGCAAAAGAATTTGTGCGAGACAATATAGATATGGATATATTGGAGGAACTGTTATCATTAGGAGGTTTGGGGATTCAGTATTGTATCAAATCAGAACGGGTATATGCACAATTGCATGAAATCGAGGAAGATATGATCTCAGTTCCATATAGTGAATTCAATGAACAATACAATCAACGGGATATAGAAGCCAGAGATAATATGAGAAAACTGGTTGATTCAGAAGCCAATAAGGTAACGAAGGTATTTAGTACATTATTGTAGAGGTGATAGGGTATGGGAGCATACGCAGAAGCATATTTAAGCGATGTAGTTGAGAATCAGGGAAGGTTATTCGATTATGTTGCGGAAACATTTCCGGATAAGGATACAGAGGATTTTATCAATTTTTATATGCAGAGTAATACACGGAAAAGCATCGACGAATCACAGGCATATGTGAATACGATGGATGCAAAAGCTTTGTGGGAGTATTTCTGCAAAACAGAAGAATATGCATTGAAAGATGGGAAAGCACTTGCCGGATTCCTTCCAAATTGGGTAGGTGAATTTTATGCATATTATCAGTGGTTCTATAATATTCCCAGCCGGGAAGTTGTGAAGAAAATTCCACTTAGTTTCTTGAAGAAGGCATATCCGGGATTGCATGATTTAGAACTCGATTTAGCGGTACAAAAGGTAGGTGAACCAGAGTGAAAGTAATAACATTTCACAATCCAGACGAAGAAAATGGATGTTTCAGCAATTGGTATCTGTCTGATTTTACAATTGGTGATGTGAAATATACGTCGTTGGAACAATATATGATGCATCAAAAAGCTTTACGGTTTCACGATGAAAATATTGCTGCACAGATACTTGCAACAGATGATGCAGCTTATATCAAAGAGCTAGGACGTAAGGTGTCTGGTTTTGATAATCATGTCTGGAATGGTATGAGACAGATTATCGTCTATGAAGGTCTGGTGGCGAAATTTACACAGAATCCGGAGTTAAAAAGAGCGTTGCTCGATACAGGCAATGCAGTTCTTGCAGAGGCAGCAGTAAATGATAAGATTTGGGGCATTGGATTGTCTATGAGTGATCCGAAAAGATTAGATCCAAGCGAATGGAAAGGACAAAATCTGATGGGATATGCATTGATGCTGGTGAGAGAAAAATTAAGATAACATTAATAATGAATGGTAACACTATAAATGTTATTTTAATAAAAAATGTTATCAAAAAGGGACTCCTATGAAGGATGCGACAAGTATAGTGTTTGATTTGAAAAATTTATTTACGCTTGGGAACAGCGTAAGTTTGGAGAACTGGCCGAGTATAAAAAAGGTCCGTTCGGAAGTGCCATTACAAAAGATATGTTTGTGCCAAAGAATGATGAATCTGTTAAAGTTTATGAACAGCAAAATGCTATAAACAAAGATTGGTCCTTAGAAAGATATTTTTTACCAAAAGAATACGCTTTAACAAAATTAAAATCCTTCGAAGTACATGGTGGAGATATTATTGTGTCCTGCGCAGGAACTATTGGAGAAATCTACGAAATCCCTGATAATGCTGATTCTGGCGTGATAAATCAAGCATTGATGAGAGTACGTGTCAATGAGTGTATTGTAGATAAAAAAATGTTCATAATTGTATTCTCAAATATGATTGATGAATTTACAAGAACGCATGGTAATGGCTCGGCAATTAAAAACATTCCACCATTTGCAGATCTTAAGCCGATGGAAGTATTAATACCTTCAATAGACGAACAGAAAAAACTCCGTGAACATTTTAGTAGTCTTGACAACCTCATCACTCTTCATCAGCGTAAGTGTAACGAACTGAAAAAATTGAAACAATATATGGCAAATCACATGTTTGTCAATCAAAGTATAAAATGCGATAGAGATATCGCAACAAATCATAAAAAATTACAAGAAAGGACGAAAGAAATGGGAGAATTAGAATCAGTAATTGAGCAGAGATTAATTGACCAATTATGCGGTGGGGATTCACAGTGGACATATCGGAAGGATATTCGGACGGAGGAGCAGTTGTGGGATAACTTCAAATATATATTGGAGCAGAACAACAAGGCAAAGCTGAACGATACGCCACTCAGCGAGAGTGAATTTGCAAAGATCAAAAATGATGTATCGCATGCTTCTTTTTATGATGCAGGCAAATGGCAGGTCGGTGAGAACGGAAAAGTCTATGTGCATGTACAAAGAGGTAATGAGACATTGCATTTGGTCGTGATGAACAACGAGCATATTGCCGGTGGAACGAGCGTCTACGAGGTAATCAACCAATATCAGGCATTCAAGACCGATGAGGTGGATGATAAGCGGGACCGAAGATTCGATGTGACGCTGTTGATCAATGGAATCCCAATGATACATATTGAGTTGAAGAACAAGGATCATTCCTATATGGATGGGTATCGGCAGATAGAGAAGTATATTTCTGAGGGAAAATTCCGCGGACTTTTTTCGAATATACAGATGTTTGTCGTTAGTAATGCCGTTGACACGAAATATTTTGCGGCGGCAAGGGCAGCAGAATTAGCGGAAGGTAAGAAATTTATAACCGGATGGGTGGACAACGAGAACTATCCGGTTTGTGATTATCTGGATTTCGCGAAGGCTGTTTTGCGGATTCCACAGGCACACGAGATGATTGCGAAATATACGGTGCTTGATAATGAGAAGAAGAAATTATTGATTTTGCGGCCATATCAGATTCATGCGATTGAAGCGATGCGGGCAGCGTCCAAGCGGAGTATATCAGGCTATATCTGGCATACAACGGGCTCTGGAAAGACGATGACATCTTATAAGGCGACACGGAATCTGTTGATGGATATTCCGTCCATAGAAAAGACAATATTCCTGATTGACCGGAAAGATCTGGATATGCAGACGAAGATGGCGTTCCAATCCTATGCAGATAACGATACGATTGATGTGGATGACACAGAAAATGTGGATGCCCTGATTCGGCGTCTGACAGATGGCAACCGACAGATGATTGTCACGACACGGCAGAAGCTACAGACGATGATTGCCAAGAGACTGCAGGAGGGAACAAAAGAATATGACAAAATCCGTAACCTTCGGGTTGCATTTGTGGTAGATGAATGTCACAGAGCAGTCACGCCGGAGACAAAACGTAAGATTGAACGATTTTTTGCACATTCTCTATGGTATGGATTCACAGGTACGCCAATCTTTGAGGAGAACCGGTATGAGCAGAAGGGTGATCTTCCGCAGACAACCGATGAGCTGTACGGAGCATGCCTGCATAGCTACACAATCAAGAATGCCATTCATGACGAAGCAGTTCTCGGATTCATGGTTGAGAATCTCGGACCGAAAAAAGAAGATGTGGATGATGCGGTATTTGAGACAGAAGAGCATATGCGACAGGTTCTGGATGTGGTGATCAATCAGTCTTATACGAAATTAGGCATGCAGAACGGCAAGGGAAGAACCTACGAAGGTATCCTGACAGTTGGATCCATCGCGAAAGCACAGCGTTATTATGAGTTGTTGAAACGGATCAAAGCAGGCAAAGATGCATTAAAGATAAATGAGGAGATCTGCAAGGTAGTTCCTGATTTCCCAAAATTCGCAATCACATATTCTGTGACGGAAAATGATGAGGCATCAACGGTGAATCAAGATAAAATGCGCGAGTCCCTGCAAGATTACAATGAGATGTTTGGCACACATTATGACGTGGAGAATATCAACGCGTATAATAGTAATCTGAATGATCGTCTGGCTCGAAAGGAAAAACGTTATATGGAGCGGAGTCAGCAGTTGGATCTGGTTATCGTTGTCAATCGTTTGTTGACGGGATTTGATGCTCCATGTCTGTCCACCTTGTATATGGATAGATCGCCGATGAGCCCACAGGATATCATACAGGCTTTTTCAAGAACGAATCGTTTGTTTGATGCGAATAAGACATATGGACAGGTTGTAACATTTCAATCACCAAAAGACTTTAAGAAAGAGATTGACCGGGCATTGCGGCTTTATTCCAGAGGCGGTGAAGGCGTAGCAGTATCAGAAGATTGGGAGAGCGTGCTTGATGTTTTTTCGATTGATGTAAAGACGATTCATGCATTGGGACGGACACCGGAAGAGATTAGTCAGTTGTCAAGGGAGCAGAAGAAGTCGTTTATCTATGCATTCCGGAGTTTGGATAAGAGTTTTGCACATTTGAAAGCATTTTCCAAATATCGGGAAGAACTGCTTGCAGACTATGATTTCTCGCAGGAGGAATATGAAAACTATGCGGCAATGTATAAAAATGTTATGGAAGAGCTGAAGAAACCGAAGGATGAGGCGGAAAACGATGATCCGGTTATGGACGACTATGATCTGATTGCGTACAGCAAGATGCGGGTGGATTTCGAGTATATTGTAGAATTGTTGCAGGGATTGGTGAATTATCTGGATCAGTCGAGCAATGATTTTCAGGATGCGATATTTGCGAAGAACATCCTGGCGTTGCGCGAGATCTCGAAGGAATTTGCCGAGGATAATCAGAAGCTCGGTGAACTGTTGGAGCAGGTGATTGATAATATTGAGCAGGACAAAGATCGGTACAAAGGTCAGGATATCGCAGTGGTTGTCAACCAGATGCGCTATGATGCGATTGATACGGAGATCAAGACATTTGCGAAGCTGTGGAATCTGAATGAGGACGATGTGCGTTATGAAGTGTATAATTACCGGGATGGCGAGATGGCAAATGAAAACACTTTCAAGGATCGCGCGTATGCATCGTATAAGGAGGGTGTAGAGGAACCTATGCCGAAATTCAAGTTCCGTAAGATCATAGTGGAGAAGTTCAAACATGATCTGATGGAGAATGTATTGCCGCTGCGCGATTGATGAAATGCCGGGATGCGGATATATAGGACGCTTTCTGCAAACGACGAATGAGAAATTGATAGGCTGGAATAGACTGGGAATATCTATGGATGGTATTCCCAGTTTTATTATAAATCGACGTGCGTATTTGGATGCGAAGTAGTTTAATTCAGGTTCGCAAGGGAACGCATGATGATGTCAATGTCCTTGCTTTCCAATTCCTGAATAATGTGCAGATATGTTTTCTGTGTGGTCGTCATGCTGGCATGTCCGAGGCGCCTTGCCACACTGGCGATGGAAACGCCGGCGAAAAGCATGAGCGAGGCATGGGTATGACGTAAACCGTGAATAGAGATGACGGGGATTCCGGCATTTTTGCAATGTCGTTCCAATATTCCGTTTAAGGTGGAATTATATATTTTCCCTTTTGCGAAGATCGGTTCATCTTCCGGAAGCTTTTTCACCAGTCCGGCAAATTGCATAACGGTTAACCAATCAATCTGTATCTTGCGGACAGATGATTGATTCTTGGTTGGCAGGAAGCCGCCATTTCCTTTGTAATCCCATGTCTTGGAGATCGTCAGTATTTGCCGTGAAAAATCAAAATCCCTCGGCGTCAATGCAAGCGCTTCGGAAAACCGCATTCCGGTTTTGGCAACCAGAAGGATGAACCAATCCCATGATACTTCCGGCCCCAGATCAAGGTCTTCGATTAGTTTGTGAAGCTCAAACTGATTGAGAAATTTCTGCTTTTTCTCACGTGGCTTTTTGCCTTTGATGATCGCTTTCCGGGTTGGATCTCGCGGAATCAGCCCCTCATCCACGGCATCTAAAATGGCACATTTCACATGGTGGTGAAAATCCATCGTTGTCTGATGCTCATGTTCTTCTGCATATTCATTTAGTATTTTCTGATAAGAAATCCGATCCAGTTCGGAAATCGACAGATCGGGAGCCAGCTTTAACAGCCATTGATGCGCCATGTTGTATTTGCTCATGGTGACCGGGCGGATCGCTCCTTCTTTGTAGACGTTGATCCATTGCTTGTAGTAATCACAAAACAGCATTGGATTTCTGGATGTTGGTGTGTTCATTTGTAAAACCTCCTTTTTGATAGTGGTGCACGTCGATGTATGAATGTATTAAATTAAATCGTGTCGAATTGAAGTTTAATCTTGTGTTTTTTGTAGAATATTGTAATATAAATATATGGATTTGGGTTAATGGGGATATATAACTAAATGGGGATTTATGTTATATAGTTTTTCTGGCATATGTCTTAGTTTCTGTTACTTAATCCGTAATATTAGAGAATAGAAAAGTTGGTCATAAGGAGGAGAATATGTCACAGACAGAAAAAATTGATATTTTGGACAGGGCAAAGATTATGAGCGATATAGAGCAAATTTTAGTGCTCTTATCTGAACAAAAACAGGGGCGAGTATTTGCGCTTGATGGTAAGTGGGGGTATGGTAAAACATATATACTGGAACAGTTAGAAAAGGAGCTAGAGGTACTGCAAAATGAGGAAACGCAGAATGATCGTTTTTATGTGTTCCATTATAATTGTTGGCAGTATGATTATTATGAGGAGCCAGCGGTTGCAATTGTGTCAGCAATGTTAGAAAAACGTGGGAAAGATAATAAAGCGGAGATGACATTGCAAAAAGAATATACGGATTTGAAAACTGTATTAGGCAAAATAGCCGGTGAATTTACAAAAAATAAAATAGGAATTAATTTAGTAGAGTTATGTAATGAATTGGAAGAGAATAAAGGCGACAAAAGAGAAAATCCATCCGATTTTGATGAAATGTTTGCTTTCAAAAAAACGCTGGATTTTACACGAAATCAAATCCGAGAATTATCAAAAAATAAAACAGTACTATTAGTGGTTGATGAATTGGATCGTTGCATGCCAGAATATGCGATTAAGGTATTAGAGCGGTTGCATCATATGTTTGAGGGATTGGATAATGTGATTGTTCTGTTGGCAATTGATAGCACACAGTTGGAACATTCCGTGAAAGAAATTTATGGAGAACAGGTTGATACTGAACGATATCTTAGAAAGTTTATATCCTTTCGTGTAAAGCTAGATATTGGAAAAGTGCAAAATAATTTTATTAATAAGTTTGATTATTATTTTAATAAATTTGATGATCCAGAAGATATAGTAAGAGTGATAAATGAAATTATTTTATTGGATGCAATAGATATTAGAAACCTTGAAAAAATTGTAGAAAAATTATATTTAATTCATTCTATATGTACAAGGGATGTTTTGGGAGCAGAAGTGCTAGGTTTTGAAATGATTTTTGGAATTATGGCATATAAAATTCAGTGTGCGAAAATGACGGGGATAGACACGACAGAAATAGGTGATTTTCATTGGATACCTGAGATTGATCATGACAGGTTTATTAATTTGGAAAGAGTTATTAATAATAGTACAATTCAGTATTTGAAAGATTTGAAAAAACAAATGGAAACTGGAATATCCTATTTAGATACACAGAATTATGTAAAAGTAATGTCAATTGGGATAATGTGGTATATCTTTGATAGAGTTTTTGCGAAAAAATATTCCCTTATGCTACCTAAAAACGTTAGAACTGGAGAAATAAATTTTGAAATTGATATTTGTAAATTGTTTGTTGATATTTATAAAAAAATGATATGAGATATAGAAATGTGATAGGGGGGAGTTTATGAACGCATTAAATTTATATTTGTTATGTCAAAATCCAGAAAACCATGATATATCAGAATATTATAGAGTGTTAGCAAATGTATATAATGATTCTAAATTGAAGAAATGTGAAATTGATACGTTAAAGCAATTTGTTGGCGAATTAATAGAGAATGATGCACAATTAACGCATTTAGATAATTTTTTCTATGATTTTTCAATTCCTCATATATCCAAAGAGTTTGATTTATTAAAGATATATGAGGATGATTGTATAGTTAATATTGAATTGAAAAGTAGGGAAGTGGAAGAGGAAAAAATAAAAAAACAATTAGAAAAAAATAGATATTATTTATCACATATGGAGAAAAAAATAATAAGTTTTACATATGTTAAAACAGGAGATGCTGGAATAGTGTACACTTATGACGAAAATAGTGGATTAATACAGGTTCAAATTAGCGATATTATTTCGGCGATAGGGCGAGCTGTTCCCTGTGTAACTGAAAAAATTGAAGAACTTTTTAGAGCCAAGGATTATTTGATATCTCCTATAAACACACCAGAGAAATTTATCCTTGAACAGTATTATTTAACGGACCATCAAGAAGAAATTAAGGTAAAGATTATTAACAGTATAAATTCTGGAGAACATAAAATGTGGGGAATACAAGGAGGTGCAGGAACAGGAAAAACATTATTGCTATATGATATAGCAAGGGATTTGAGTTATAGATATAAAGTGTGTATTATTCATTGTGGGATATTGTCGCAAGGCCATGAAGAATTAAATAAAACAATGTACAATATTGATATAATATCAGTTAGGGAGTGTTCTCGTGATTTATTAATAAATTATCAAATTATTTTAGTTGATGAATCACAAAGAATTTATTCAGGAGATTTGAATACAATTATGCAAGCTTTTCGGGATGGCAAAATCTGTATTTTTTCATATGATTATAAACAAGTTTTATCATATGCTGAATTGCGTCGTGACATACCTACTAAATTGAGGAGGGATAATGATTTTATTGAAGAATCGTTATCGATAAAAATACGGACTAATTATAATATTTCTGAATTTATAGAATGTGCATTAGACCTAAAAAGAGAACCCCACAAAGATGCCAGTTTTAAAAATATAGAGATATTGTATGCGAACGATTATATGGAATCATTTCCAATAATTGAGTATTATGAGCAGAAGAAGAATTTCAAAATTATATCATATACAACGTCAAAAAAGAAAAGTGCATTAATAGATAATCATAAAATATATCAAAATACGCATCATGTAATTGGACAAGAGTTTGATAATGTATTTATTAGCATGGACAGGAGTTTTCGATATTCAGAACAAGGAAGACTACAAGGAGAAGAACATCCAAATCCGGACTATATTTTTTATCAATTGTGGTATCAGGGCGTTTCAAGAGCAAGGGAAAAATTGTGTATTTTGGTTATAAATAATGAAGAATTGTTTGAGAAGTTAATTGAGGTAAAAAGAAAACGTAAATAAACAGAGGTAAAAATGAACATCCAAATCTTCGGCACAAAAAAGTGCAACGATACAAAGAAAGCAGAGCGCTTCTTCAAGGAACGCGGAATTAAATATCAGTTTATCGACATGAAAGAAAAGGGCATGAGCAAAGGCGAGTTCAATGCTGTGGCAGCCGTCAATGGTGGCATGGAGAATATGATCAATCCGGATTTTAAGGATAAAGATCTGTTGGCGTTGATTCAGTACATTGCCCCAGAGGATAAGCTGGACAAGATACTGGAGAATCCGCAGGTGATCAAGACACCGGTTGTGAGGAATGGAAAGCAGTCAACACTTGGATATCATCCGGAAATATGGAAGACGTGGTCATAATATGAAACTACATGAAAAAACAACCAAATCAAATGCGATGCTGCATGTCACGCTCGCCTGTACCTTGGTGATTGCCATTGTGATATTCTTATTCGCAAAAGGCTATGTGGCAGACAAGATGGCATTTAACTTTGTAAGATACATGAGCCAGAGGAAGATTCTGCTATTATATCTGGGCGTCGTCAATCTCGTAACGTTCATTTTATTTGGCATCGACAAGTATGCGGCAATCAAGGGGAAATGGAGAATCCCGGTGGCGACTTTGCTAGGATTTTCATTTGCTGGCGGTGCGATCGGTGGTATAATTGCGATGTACTTATTTCATCACAAGACACAGAAGAATTATTTTGCGGTGGGACTGCCGATGATGATCGTGACACAGATTGTGGTGCTGTTTTATTGTATGAATGCACCGTGGTAAGCCAATATAGTCTGGAAGCGAACCACAAGAACAAAGAATAAAAATACTAGGGGAGAAAACAAAAACATGGGTATACTTGGAAATATTTTATGGTTTATATTTGGCGGCTTTGCAGCCGGGCTTTCGTGGGTGATTGCGGGAATCGGCTGGTGTATTACGATCATAGGAATTCCAATTGGCTTACAGTGCTTTAAATTCGCTGGGCTTGCATTCTTCCCGTTTGGCAAGGAAGTTACATATGGTGGAGGGGCGATGAGTCTTATCGCGAATATATTCTGGCTGCTCTTGACGGGGATTCCGATGGCGATTGCAGATGTAGTCTGGGGATGCATCTTGTGCATTACGATTATAGGTATTCCATTCGGAAAGCAATTTTTCAAGCTCGCGAAATTATCGCTGATGCCATTTGGGGCAACGGTTGCATAGTAAGAGGAAATAGATCATGCAAATATTTGTAGATGCCGATGCCTGCCCGGTCGTGCGTATCGTGGAGGAAATCGCAGAAAAATATCATATCCGGACGACGCTGCTTTGCGACACGAATCACGTCTTGAATTCTGATTATAGCGAGGTGATCGTGGTTGGTGCCGGCGCGGATGCAGTGGACTACAAGCTGATTAGTCTTTGCCATAAGGGCGATATCGTTGTGTCGCAGGATTATGGTGTGGCGGCGATGGCACTTGGGAAAGGTGCGTATGCGATCCATCAGTCTGGGAAATGGTACACAGACGCGAACATTGACCAGATGCTGATGGAGCGGCATTTGAATAAGAAAGCACGGCGCAGTTCCGGGAAGAATCATTTGAAAGGTCCAAGGAAAAGAACCGAGGAAGATGATATAAGATTTGCAGAATCATTCGAGAAGCTGGTGTTAAAAGGGAAAACTTGGAATTTACAATGAAGCACGCGTATGTGCCAAAAAGATAAAAAAGGAAAGTGAACGTTATGAAAGAATTAAACGCATATTTTAAAAGTATTATTGATCAGGAACGTGTATCGGTTGTAATCTGTAACTTACAGCATGAAATTATTTACATGAACCCTGCAGCAATTAAAAATTATGCAAAGCGTGGTGGCGAGGCACTCATAGGGAAAAGTCTGCTTGCCTGTCACAATCCGGAATCGAACAAGAGGATTCAACAGGTGGTTGATTGGTTTGCAGCAGATGTAAGTCACAATATTGTATATACCAGTTACAATGCAAAGCAGAACAAGGATGTATACATGGTGGCTTTGCGGGACAGTGAGCAGAAATTAATCGGATATTATGAGAAACATGAATATCGTGACCGGGAGACGATGAAGTTTTATGATATGCAGTAGCTCAATACACAATACAATGCGTGCATTCCATTCAACACGCTATCTGGACACAGCGAAACGTGGGGATGATGGAAAACGGAACTAACTGATTGATGTTCTGGATGCATGCAGTAAAATGTTATAAACAAAAAACCTTGAAACGCAATGTTTCAAGGTTTTTTTACAAGCAGGGGATGAGAGAATCGAACTCCCGCCAAAGGTTTTGGAGACCCCTATCATACCATTTGACCAATCCCCTATAATTGGGTGTGTCCGCAAGACACATGTACTATTATACAGTTTTATCGATATTTGTCAAGAATTAAATTTCGCGAATTGCAGGAAAAAATTTATAAAGAGGCTATAAAAAGAGAGAAAAAACGATTGTGTATTCCTATTTATTATGATAGAATAAATTAAATCTATGAATCAAATAGGCGTATATGTTCATAATATGGTTGAACGTTTCTACCAGCTACCGTAAAGAGTTGACTACGAAAACAATTGTTTCGTGGTCCTTTTTTATGTTTTGATTTGGGAGGTTATTTATGAAGTATGATGTGATTGTAATTGGCGCAGGACCGGGCGGTATTTTCTCCGCATATGAACTGGTACACAAAAATTCAGATTTAAAGATTGCTGTGTTTGAAGCAGGACATGCATTGGACAAACGGCATTGCCCGATTGATGGAGATAAGGTGAAAAACTGTATCGGCTGTAAGAGCTGCTCAATCATGAGTGGATTTGGTGGTGCAGGCGCATTTTCGGATGGAAAATATAATATCACAAATGATTTTGGCGGTACGCTTTATGAGTATATTGGCAAGAAGCAATCGCTCGAACTGATGAAGTATGTTGATGAGATCAATATGCGTTATGGTGGCGAGGGCACGAAGCTCTATTCGACGGCGGGTACACGGTTCAAGACGGTATGCATTCAGAATGATCTGCATCTGCTTGATGCATCTGTACGTCATCTGGGGACGGATATCAACTATGTCGTGCTTGGAAATCTGTATGCGTATCTGAAGGATAAGGTGGAGTTTTTCTTCGATACACCAGTGAATTCGGTTGTCGCAGAAGAGGCGGGCGGCTACACGGTTGTCTGCAAGGATGCATCCTATACATGTGAGAATTGCATCATATCGGTTGGACGAAGCGGAAGCAAATGGATGGAGAAGATTTGCGATGATCTGGAGATTCCAACGAAATCAAATCGTGTGGATATTGGTGTGCGCGTGGAGCTTCCGGCAGTTGTATTTGCGCATCTGACCGATGAACTTTACGAGAGCAAGATTGTGTACCGGACTGAGAAATACGGAGACCGCGTGCGTACCTTCTGTATGAATCCGAAGGGTGCTGTTGTAAATGAAAATACAAATGGCATCATCACTGTAAATGGTCACAGCTATGAAGATCCGGAGAAGCAGACGGAGAATACAAATTTTGCATTGCTTGTGGCAAAACATTTTTCAGAGCCATTCAAGGATTCAAATGGGTATGGTGAAAGTATTGCCAGACTTAGCAACATGCTTGGTGGCGGTGTTATCGTACAACGGTTTGGCGATCTGATCCGAGGCAGGCGTTCGACACAGAGTCGGATTGATGAGGCGTTTATCACACCGACGCTCAGTGCAACACCGGGAGACCTGAGTCTGGTGCTTCCAAAGCGTATCTTAGATGGCATTATCGAGATGATCTATGCGCTTGACAAGATTGCACCTGGTACAGCAAACGAGGACACACTGCTCTATGGCGTGGAAGTCAAATTCTACAATATGGAAGTTGATGTGGATGAGAAACTGGAGACACGTCATAAGGGACTATATATTATCGGAGATGGCAGTGGAATCACGCATTCGTTGTCACATGCATCTGCCAGCGGTGTCTATGTGGCTCGAAATATAACGGATTTTGTGAAATAAAGTAAATATATGGTATAAATTCCGGTGATTTTATGCTATCATTATCAGGTTAAAGTAGAATCAGTGTAAAGCTGCGAAAGAAAAAAGGCACTGCTCGTGATTTGGCAGTGCCTTTTCTTTTGGTATGTGGTGAAAACAGCCCATTGTGGTTTAACTTGGATGAGGAACAAATCAGAGTTAGGAGATAGAACATGATACAGAACGAAGTAACTGAGATCAAGAAGATTATGACGAAGAACGACTGCTGCATTCACGGGCTTGCCGGATGCTATGTCGATGCGAATAAAGAGATGCATATTCTGGAGCAGGGAAAATTCCTTGTTCTGCAGGAGGAAGAACAGCACAAATATTTTGATCTGATCAAGAAGGGATTGTCCGGGCGGATCGGTAAGAATCTGCTGAATCTTGTGTTTCGTACAGAAAATGGCATTACAGTGCCAAACCGTGATACACTCATGCAGATGTTAAACAGTGAACTGAAAGATCCACAGGTGCTGCAGGCATATTTTGAGAAGATACGCGATTCGTATGCGTATGTGGATAATTATTATATTATGCTGGTGTATGGTGTCTACGATGTACCGGGAAAGACCGCGGACGGAATCGAGATGGAGGATGCATCCGATGTCGTGTACAAGTTCAACCTGACATTACTTTGTCCACTCAAACCATCGAAGGCAGGGCTGATGTACAACCCGGTCGATAACAGTCTGGAGAATGCGATGCGGAATATGATGGTCGAGCTGCCGATGAACGGATTCTTATTCCCGGCATTCAACGAGAGGATGAGTGATGTGCACGCAGCACTTTACTATACGAAGAAACCATCTGAGTTAAATGACAGTCTGCTTATGGATGTGTTTGGCTGTGAGATTCCGGCGACCGCCGGTAAGCAGAACGAGATGTTTATCAATGCGATCGAAGCCGTGGAGGAGATGACATTTGATAAGGCGAAAGCAATCTACTCGAACATGCGGGAGCATGAGATGGAGTTAAAGGACAGCCCGGAGGAAGTCGTTGTCGACAAGAAAGAAACGGCGCGTATCCTGGAGGAGAGCGGATTTGAAGAAGAGGAGATTCAGGCGTTCACGAAGACCTTCGATGAGGCAACCGAAGAGAATGGAAAAGTGCTGTTAAGCAATGTGTTCGAGGGAAGCAATAAGCTGAAGATCAAGTCCGGCAAGACAGAGGTTTCCCTTCCGGTTGAACATACCGATGCGATTGAAGTACGCAAGATCGATGGCAAGAACTGCATCGTTATCGAAATCAGCGATGACTTACTTGTAAATGGTGTGAAGATCAATAAATTTGATGGACCGATTGATCTTTCTATATAATCTAGCAGTACACCCGTGGAACTGCGGAATTCACAAAGAGCGGATTGATCCGGAATGTCACAGAGTCCCCGATAGAGACGGGAGCTTTGGACACATCTAAGATACATGAATTCATACTGATCTGACCAAGAACTGGCAGGGTTTGACCTTCAAACTCTGCCGTTTGTTTTTTCTGGAAGCAGGCATGCTTGCACAGGCGAAGCAGACGAAGCGGCGAGGGATGTTTCGGAGCAGTCTCGCGTGTCATACCAAGTCCGTGAAAATATCCAGCCGATACGACAGCCGTTGTAGA
>ERZ779671.456-NODE-456-length-20932-cov-2.643483_pt1 | contig 20932 bp, 18 predicted proteins | sample MGYA00511074_ERZ779671 | MGnify/ENA primary metagenome ERZ779671 (study PRJEB29588, sample SAMEA2158454) | human gut metagenome | biome: human gut; feature: human-associated habitat; material: faeces | place: Denmark | collected 2008/2010 ... | reverse complement strand
GATATCCGCAGCCAGGACACCAATCATAGTTCTTAGTTCCGTTTACCGGAAAGTTTTATTATTTGTTTAAAGAATCAACGATTGCCTGTGACCACTCTGCACCGTGATTTGACTCAAACTGTGCATATGCATCATCAACAGTTAACTCGCCCATAACAACTTTTGCGATCAGCTCGTTCTTTAATGTTGTTAAATCACCATTGTACTCGCTCATCTCATCTGTGGTAGGAACAAGATCAGCAGCTTTGCAGTTATCATTGAATAACTGTGCAGACTCTTTTGCTTCTGCTGCTACAGATTCTTCCTGAGGATCGTTTGCAAGCTCAACTAAAGCAAGCATTGGATCGATGTGAGCTTTGGTGTACTGTGTACCCTCTTTCTCACGGTTCTCTAACATATGGAACTCACCATCCGCATATGTTTTCTCGTTCTCTGTTCCAGCAAATAATGTCTCTGCTGCTGTTGACCAGTGAATGCCTTCTACACCGTATGTCCATAAGAACTGAACGTCTCCGCCATCCTGCATCGGCTCGATGAAATATTTGAATACGCCTTCCGGGTTCTCGCATGCAGATGTGATGCACCATACTGGTGGAACACGGTCAAGGTACTGACCTACTTCAGCGATCGGAGGTAATGCTACTAACTCACCGTCTTTACCGTTTGCCTCAAGGTTTGTCTTTAAGTTGGTTGCCCATGTACCTGCCCAGTAAGTAAATACACCAAAGCTGTCATCATAGAATTTGTTACGGCAGTCAGATGTACCATTTGTTAATGTGGTAGGATCAATCACGCCCTCTTTGTAAGCAGCTGCCATTCTCTCAAGTGCGCTCTTCATAGAGTCCTCTGTGAATCCATCTTTCCATGTTCCGTCTTCTGCTTTATAGAAGCTTGGATTTGCATCCTGATAGAACTCTGGTAAGTAGTTTGTATATGGAGCCTCTGTTCCGATGAAACCAGCAGCAGATACACCGTAGGTATCTCCGTTTACACCATTTCCATCCGGGTCACCGGTTGTAAATGCTTCGAGCATTGCAAGATACTCATCATAGTTTGTCGGTACATCAAGTCCGCAGTTGTCTAACCATGCTTTCTTAACATATGTAACACATCCGTTACCACGAGCTGCCGGCATACCGTATAACTTACCATCAAGTCTTACACCATCGATAACTCCTGTGCTGCCGTATGCATCCTGTCTTGTTTTTAAATCAGAAGATGCATAAGCGTCTGTCATATCCCACAGAACTCCCTGCTCTGCATAACCTGCATAATAGGTAGAAGATAAGATCATAACGTCTGGCCAGTCACCACTTGCAACTGTCTGTCCTACTACATCATAGTAAGCATCATGATCCGGCTGGATCACATTGATCTTCATTCCAAGAAGATCTTCCAATTTAGCAATGAACTCTGCCTGTCCGTTTTCCTGTGTGAAAACAGTTCCATCTACCATAATGGTGATCTCTTCTGGTTTCTCAACATCAGAATCTGTTGCTGTGCTTGCGGAAGCATCACCGCTCTCTGTGGTTGCTTCATTATTTGTAGAAGCATTTGAATTTGTTGTTCCTGCGTTACCAGTGTTGCTGGAACCGCATCCTGCCATACCAGCTACCATAGCGGCAGCCATAAGGACTGATACTACCTTCTTTTTCATAAGAACCTCCTTATTAGGAAAAAATTTGTTTCGACACTGCTCTGATGTAAGTGCTTTCATGTCTTGCTCATACATTACCATCTTATGGGATTTTCAGCAAGAAACAATATTTGACAGGGGGTACAAAATTTGTTTTAACACTACGCAAACCATTGATTTTACTGGGTTTTTGAGTTTTTGTTGTATTTTTTTCATATTATGATAAAATAGAAAACGTACGATTAAAAAACATGAAAAAAGGACATTTAATACCTATGAGAATAAATTTGAATCCACCGGCGGATGCCACAGCAAAAAATGAATCCACTACGTTTCTCATGATTCGCTTTGCTATTACATACAGTGTCTTTTTACTTATCATTTTACTTCTGATGGTACACCTCCACCGTGTCTCAACAACACGCTCTGAAGAGGATTTCTGGAATCAGGATCAGTCTACCTTTGAAAGTGCCGTTTCACTTTTAGATAATAATTTCACAACCATGGATTCTATCACAAGACAGCTCAGCATGAATACCAAACTATACCATCTTGCAACGATGAAGTCCACAGACGATAATGATTTTTATCTGTCAGGTCTCACCATGAAGCAGTCCCTTGCCTCTTATATGTATTCCTACAATGAGCTTCCTTTCAGTACCTATTTTGTTTATCTGAGAAATAGCGGCTATATTATCAGTGTAAACACTTTCAATTCCGAACAGCTTTATTATATAAGAAACTATTTATCTTCCGGGGCGAATTTTAATGAATGGCATGATCTGCTCAACAACAATCTGACAAAAGATTCTGCCCTTTATCCACTTTCGGATTTTATGCTTCCCGAAAGCGGTAACGCATATCTTTATGTGTTAAATATGGACGTACTGACCTACAAAGATATTCCTGCTACCGTTGCTTTCCATATCAATGAGCAGACCTTACGCAAAATTTTCAGCGGTGTTTCTTTAGGTGATACCGGTTACATTATTGCAGTCGACGCACAGGATCAGCCAGTGTTTTCCCTGTCCGAAGATAAGAATACATCATCTGAAAAAGATTTAAATACGCTTACCGAATCCGTATTATCCTTATCCTATGATGACAATAATACCTGTGTTCACAATGACACACATATTATGCGGATCGCATCAAAAACAAATGACTGGACTTTCTATCTGGTACAGCCGGAATCCATTTATCCATCCGATTATCAGTTTATTTTTCTGCTGATCCTTTTTGCAGCAATCATCGGTGGACTTATCATGATATTTATTTTAGTCCGCAACAATATGCGCCCGATTCTTCATTTAGATGACCAGCTCCAGGAAACACTGCATGCAAATACGCAGTTAATCGAAGAAGCTGCTGCAATCCGTCCTGTTTTATATGACAATTATTTGAGACAGCTGATGAGTGGAGTTATCACAACCCCGGATGAGCTTTCATTTATCCAGAATTATCTGCATTTAGAAGATCCATCGCTTCATTATTATGTATTGTACGGTGTAACTTACGAAAATGATCCTGCTGCAGATACTTTTCCAAATGAAAATACTTCCACTGAAAGTTCTGAAAGTATGAAAGATATTATCGCCGGTCTTTTGGCCAGATATTTTTCTTATGAAAATAACTTATATCTGTGTTCCCCAAAGAAACATATTTATGCTGTGTTAATCCCTTTTAGTGGAACTGCCGATGAGATACTGATCACACTTCAGGAAAAAGCATTAAAATTTCATAGTGAACTGCTAGAAGAGTATTCGATCTGGTTTTTTGCAGGAATCGGTCTCTCCTGCTCCTTCACCAACATATGGGAATCTTACCAACAGGCGAAAGATGCTGCAGGGTATACCAGTAAAAACTATATTTTCCTTCCATATGAAATGTTGAAAAAAGACTCCCATGTTTACTACTATCCGGCTGAATTTTCAACCCGTCTGATTCGTTCCATCACTGGCGGAAATAAATCCCAGGTGATTGAAATTTTCAATCTGATCCACCAGGAGAACATTGAAGAACGTTCGCTTCCGTTCCAGTTATTACGGTTTTTACTTACCGATATCCGCAACACTCTGTTGAAAGCACGTTTTACATATACGGGAGAAAGTACTCCGCAGATAGTGGAAATTGATACTATGCTTTCACAGGACGAGTTAACTTTCCGTCTCTGTGAAGATATCAGCATTAAACTGTGTGATTTCTTTGCATCAAAATCCGAAAAGAATAATCTGATTGACAGCATTGTGACTTATATCCGTGAAAATTACAAAAATCCGGCGCTCTGCTTAAGCAAGATCTCCGACGAGTTCCACATATCAGAAAGTTATTTTTCTCATATGTTTAAAGAAAATATGAATGTGAACTTCTCTGTCTATCTGGAAGATCTGCGGCTCACAGAGGCGGCACATCTGATTGAAAAAGGCGAATCCGGTATCAATGAAATCGCTTTGGAAGTTGGTTATAACAACCAGACGTCTTTCCGACGTGCATTTAAGAAAAAATATGGCGTTACACCAAGCAGCTTTGGCGTTCAGTCTTAATAAGAAATGGAGGATATTACAATGAATTTCAAAAAAGGTTCTCCAGAAAGTGCTGGCATCCCATCCGGATGCCTTCTTCACTTTCTGGATCGTTTACAAAAAAAACAGGTTCCAATGCACAGTTTTCTTTTAATGCGGCATGACACACTCATTGCCGAGGGCTACTATGCACCATATCAGAAAGACACGCTGCATCGCATGTTTTCGATCAGTAAAAGTTTTACATCCATTGCGATCGGTCTTTTGGAAGCGGAAGGAAAATTATCACTGGATGATCCGATCGTCTCATATTTTCCAGACAAGATTCCAGCGAATGTACATCCGTGGATTGCAGCCATGACGATCCGGGATATGCTCATGATGCGCACCTGTCATGCCGCGACGACCTACAAGGTCGATATGAAAAGTGACTGGGTAGAAAGTTTCTTTACCGTACCACCAACCCATCCTGCAGGAAAGCTCTTTCATTATGATACGTCCTCCGCACATACACTCAGTGCGCTTGTAGAACGTCTTTCCGGCATGCCAATGCTCGATTATCTCAAAGAAAAACTGTCTGTTTTGGAATTTTCCGATGAATCCTACATGCTGACAGATCCTTTTGGTGTCTCCATGGGCGGAAGCGGACTTGTCGCTCTTCCATCCGACCTGTTAAAATTCGGTTATCTTCTATCTCACGATGGAAATATTGATGGAACACAGCTCGTTTCTGCCTCCTACATCAAAACAGCAACCTCCCATCTCTCTGACACACGCATCACGGCACCTCTTCCAAGTGAAGCCTGCGGCTATGGTTATCAGATCTGGCGCAGTGAAAAAAATGGTTTTGTCTGCTACGGCATGGGTGGTCAGTTCATCCATTACCTTCCGGATTATGATCTGCTCTTTGTCACTACCGCAGACACACAGGGACTTGCGGGTGGAAATCAACTGATTTATGATGCTCTGTATGATGAGATTCTTCCTTTCATACAGGCAGATCCACTCCCGGAAGATCAAAAAACGCATACAGAGCTTCTTTCTGTGCTCTCTTCACTTGCGATTGCACCTCTGGGTGATAGTGCAATGACGGCAGCGGTCACTTCACAAGTTTCGGGGAAACGATATATGTTCAAACCAAACAGTAGTGAGTTTACAAATTTTACAGCGGATTTTACAAATGATGAGGGATGTTTTACGTTTACACTGCACGGCAGACCGTGTTCCATTCATTTCGGTTTTGGAAAACTTGTCTGCGGACAGTTTCCCGTCTATGACCAGAGGTATGCTGCCAGTGGAGTGTGGGTTTCGGAGGACACTTTATATGTGCGGGCACATGTGATCGATGCGTTCGTGGGGAGTGTGCATTTTGAGGTGGTGTTTGGAGATGCGGATGTAACGGTGTTTATGAGGAAGCAGGAGGAAAGTTTATTTGGGGAGTTTCAGGGACATCTGGTTGGGATGGTTTGTGGATGCCTGTAGTGAGGCGGCAAAAGTCTTAACGCCACATGGACGGGGCGTTTAAGACGTACACGTCACTTCATCGTAACCTGACTCAGGCAGACTTAGATTTTCTTATTTTCGTACAACGGAACAAAACAGACACGGCTTTGTGCAATTTGTCAATCAAGATGTTTAAATGCACTATCTGACCCCAACATCATATGATTCGATTATCCAAAAATGAAATCCACCTTTTGATAATCGAATCCCATAAATGAAGAAACCCCGGTAACATCACTGTTCCGGGGTTCCTCCGAGGAGTTTAGTTATGAAAATGTTAATCTCAAATCCCTTAAAAACAGCTACTTTCCTTATATTTTTGTATATCACATGTATACCATATATCAAGTAATAACTTATGACAACTCTTTCTTACTTAATTTACACATTATTTTTTTTTCATATAAAAATAACACATATTATCAAAAACAGCATGGATTTTATGGATAAGCCGCTATTCCATCATTGATAACCGCATGGATAATGTATGGAAAAATCATGGAAAAGGAAAACCTCTTTCCCACCATTTTCCCACAACATTCCCCACCCGGTTACCAACGATTCCATAAACAACAGCTTATTCACAAACTCCACCCTGCGATTAAGATCTGCTAACACCATCTTACTTTGTTTTATTTTATAAAATAGATTTTTTACACAAAAAAAAGACCTCACCCCAGCGTTATACCGGAGCGAAGCCTTTTTCTCTATCTCTCATTTTCTTTTTCTCTTATTACAATCTCAATGATCGCCAAGTCTCTTTTTGCAGCACTTATCTCTTCAACAGCATCACATACAGGCAACAATATTGCCAGTGTTATCGCCGCTACTAAAATAACAGACAGCAAAAAAACAAACGTTTATTTCTTCCATACCATTATACCCGGAAGTTACAACATACTGATACGCAGTTCTCATAAAACTAAAAAATTCTTTCCAGACACCCATTATAATTCCAAGCAAAATAATATTCACAAACATTCTTTTTATGTTCACATTTCACTTTTTGTTCTACATATTCAAACTCCAGCTCTTCTTTTTCCATTAATCTTAATGTCTCAAGTCTCCATTTAAAAGCCTGCATTTTCCGCCTGCGTATTTCCCGATATGAAAATTTCATGATAAAGTTTTCTATCTTTTCTTTCATCACTCTACCTCCACAATCTTCCAGTTATCCCCCTTCTCCAGCGTCAACTTATACTGCATGACCTGCGTGATCTTCAGATCCTGGTCCAGGTATTTTACATAAACTTCTGCTTTCGTCTGATCACCTTCCATATAGTAGGCTTTTCCTGCCAGTCCATCATATACATAATTCTTTCCGATCGCCGGAAGGACACCATCCTTTACATAATAGACAAGTTCCTTTGCCGATGCCTGGGGATACAGCTTGAAAAACGTATTCAAAAAATCTTCAATCTGTGTCTGAGTTTTTAAATCTATGCTCCCATCTGTTTCTTTCGCTTTTACTTCATAAGAGGATTTTCCCGGCAGCGCATACGCTGTCGGGTTTTTTACAACTAACATTTTTCCATTTTCATCTCTATGCACTGCTATCTGATACACATTGCTCTGCTCCGTGGTCTGTTCACCTTCCGATATCCGCTGCTTTACACAATACGTTACTTCGTACTCTGTATCCGTAAGATCCTTCACAGACCAGATATCTACGGATTCAACCTCTACTGCAGTCGGGCAGTCTGTCGTTATCATTCCATGATCCATAAGCTGCAGTGTTTCCGGAAGATACTTTTCCAGGTTTTTTTCCCGTTTACTGATCTCTTTGTCTGTGTTCCCCCAGGTATGATATACGCCTGCGAAATCTTTCACATAACTCTCCAGGGCATTTGTATCTTTTAATTTTTCCTCAATCACAGTTTCTTTTTCAACCGTGACCGTATCAACCGATGTGAAATTATTATAAATTCCCAGGATAATGCTGATCACTAACAAAACCCAGAATAACCGAATCCAGTTCCTGTTTGGAGATACCTTTAAAACCGGCATCTCTTCTGCCTGATCACTGCCTTTATACTCACCTTTTATCTTTTCTTTTGGTTTTAATTTCCTGATATGTACTTTCATTTTTTCCGGCAGTTTTGCATATATTTTTTTAAAAAACAGCCAGACCTTATTTTTTGCTTTACCAATCATCGCTTTTATCTGTTCTTTCTTCATATAAATATCTCCTATTCCATCCAGAAATTTTTCTGATCCTCTTCTGTAAAAGATACCGGCAACACAATAAATGCTCCATTTTCCCCGCTTCCATAGATTATGCTCTTTTCCGGTCTTTTCTCTGACAGATAGACGCTTTTTGCACCAGTCACCTGACTAAGCATAAGTAAATATTCCGCATTTACTGCAGCTTCCCTGTCTCCCAGGAAACAAAAGATACGTTTTGATCTGTACCTTCCTCTTTCCTTTTTCAAAGTTTTTACCATCTGATCCAGTTCATCCGGCAATGTCGTTTCTTTTTCATTCATGATTCGTGCGTTTTCCATATAGTCATACATCTGATTCTTTACATACGAACCATCCCGTTCCGGCAATTCCACAGGTTTGTTTAAACATACACAAAAATGAGCGCCTGCAACATACTGCCTTTCATCTTCAATCCAGCTTCCATAATAAGTAGCACCTCTTCTTTCTGCCATTTTAATCAGATCATTTACCATACGCTGTATTTTCTTTTCCTGTCCTGTTTTGTTTCCTTTTTCCATTTCTTTTCCCTTTCTGCCGTTGCGACATCGCATTTATGTTGACGGCATGCTGACCCTTCCAATACATACAAAGTGTTCTTTCCAGAAATTCGTATTTAAGTCTGCAAAGCCGATCGGGTTACCGGCATGAAACATCCTTCCATTTCCGGCATAGATCCCAACGTGCGTGATGTAATTGTCTGTCTTATATGTTTTCGTGAAAAAGACCAGATCTCCCGGCTGCGCTTCCTCCAACTCCAGATGCTGCACGGCTTCATACTGTTCCTGTGCTGTCCTTGGCAGTGACACTCCCGCCTGTCCAAAACACCATTGCGTTAACCCGGAGCAGTCAAAGGATGTCTGCGGACTTGAACCACCCCAGACATATTTCCATCCCTGATATTTATAAGCTTCCGCAAGAACTGCATTCGCCGTATCTGCCGGTAACGGCTCTGACTCCAGGTATTGTTTTACAAGATATACATAAAACATGTTTCCATAGTCATACCTCCAGCCACCATTCTGTGCGATTGCAACCGGATTATTATACTTTACTTTTCTACCGCCGCATTTGCTGCTGGCAAAATCACACGACAACTGAAATGTATGAGCCTTTCCCCTGACTGATACATAATCAATATATCCGGCTCCATAATTGTATGCCTGGATCACTGCATCAAGATCGCAACCTAACGTGTCCGCTTTCTGCAGCAACATGGCAAAATACGCAACTGCAGCTTTGATGGATTCCGAAGGAGTTTTCTCTTCCTCTGTCAGTCCACTGTTTCCAAGTGACTGCATCGGATCATTCCCTTCTCCCCCGGATTCTACCATCATGATCGCAAGCAGATACTTTTCATACTCATGTATGTTGTATTCCGCCGCCGTATCTCCGACAAACGCTGCATATTCCCTTACTTTGTCAGACAAACCAAGACCGGACGCATGCGCCGGATCCCCGTCTTCACCCTCATCGGATATTCCGATCAGCATCACGCCGCAAATCAAAAACAGAAAAACAGGAAACAAAATACATAACGTACCTATGATCCGTTTTACACGTTTCATCTCTTTTTATTTCCTCCTGTCTGTCCTCCGATCATCCTTTTTCAATCCTGTTATCTTTTTTACATGCGGTTCTGCATGTCCTGCGCTCCTTCGCTCTGCTAAAACATCACTTCTTAAGTCTTTTGCATTTCCGCCAGACCTTATAATGGTTCTGCCAGGTACAGACTCTGTTCCTGTTTCCGTTTCTCTTACACTTTGTCCACCATTTCTCTCCTGCAGCCCATGATCTTCATTTCTCTGCTGATGCAGGTCTTTCCTAAATTTTTCCTGATCCGTACTGTTTAACATCGTTCCATAAGTTCCAAGTTCTTTTCCATTTACCGGAATCCGTTGGTGGATGTCAATTCCATCATAACGTTTTAGCGCAGTTTCATTTCTTCGCTTCGTAAGATACATTTCACGACGCTTTTTTCCTGCATCTGCCCGGATCCGGTTTCGTTCCTGCAGACGTCCCGTTTCTCTTCTGTTCCGTTCTCCGGCTATGCCCTCTTTAAAGTCTTTTACATTCTGCTCCATTGCTTTCCGATGCAGTCCTGCATGGTATTTTATTTCCGTCGGTGTATTCTTTACATTTTCCTTTGCCAGATTCATACGATCCTTCAGGCGTTTTCCGGAATCCATAACCATACCGACACGTTTTCCGGCTTTTGCGCCTGCAGACTGTGTTTTACTGCCGTAAGATACTGTCGTTCTTTCATTTTCAGACGATCCATTGTTTTCCGTCCCATTCACATTCTCATTTGTCCGAGCCGGTTCCCTTACAGGTTTGTTATTGCTGCTATTCGTATGTGACGGCGCCTTCTGTGAACCATTTCCACCTGAAGGTGCTGCTGTATCTTTAGAACCATCTCCAGCACTTCCACCTGTACCGCCGCCAGTTCCACTGCCAGCACCTGCATTCCTGCTTACTGCAGCACGCCTTCCGCTTGAATAATATCTTCGTCCAAACAGTTTTCTCATAACCATATATCTTCCCATGCTCCGCAGGAAACGACCGCGTTTATTACCACTGCCATCTCCCAGCGCAACCATGGATAAAATTTCATCCATCTTTAAATACGTTCCAACAAAAACAACGATCTGTAAAAATGCAACCATTAAAAACGGATAATCTCCTGACATGGAATAAATCATTGCAGATAAGGAAAATGCAATCGTAATGAGAAGTGTTAACCCTGCACGCATCAGGATCGTATTAAAAAGCTTCTCTACCGCCTTTTTCAACAGACCATTATAAGTTGGCAGCATGGATAAAATAAAATTCAGCGGCAGATACAACGCAAATATGATAAACAAAAGCTGGGTAAATATAACCAGCCCACACATTATGGCCACAAAAATACTGATGATCAGATTCAGGAAAAATACCAAAAGGACCGTCCCAAATCTGCCTATTACACTCGTCACAGTCATATTTACATTTTTATAAGTTTCAATATCTGTCTTTACTGCAGTCTGACGGTCTTCTCCGAAATTCGTTACAGGACTGACAGATAAAATTGATTTAATACGATCTCCATCAACTCCCGCTGCAATACGCTCTGATTCGATTGCAGTTTCATCCGTCGTACCAAACTGCAAAAGCAGCCATGGTTTATAGACCTGAATTGCAAACAGGTTACTCCGGATCTTGTCTGTTGCTTTTACTCCCATCTCATCATTTCCCGGCATGACAAGTTTTGCCCCAAGCTCCAGGACACCATTGCTTAAATCCGCGGAAAAATCATTGATATTTTTAATGTACTGCGGCGCATAAGCAATAAACGCGGCAGTTAAAAGAAAGATCACAAGCATATTTACCGCTGCGCTGACTGCCTCTGTGGTTTTTCTTTTGATCAGCCCGGCATATGCCATGTAGCCGCCCACGATCAATACGATAAACAGTAACAGCCAGGTATAAAAACCATCCGCATTGAATTTCTTCGATCCGGTATTCATGCCCGCCAGGATCTGAATGTTCTTTCCGATGTCGTCTGCCATATCACCGATAAAATCAAGCGAATACGTCTGCTGCACAATATATCCCGTTCCGCTGCTCAGCAATACACTGATCAGCCAGATTCCGTCACTGATTCCATAAAAAACGGATGAAATCTTATTATCTATCCTGTCCATCCAATTCCAGGGAAGCCAGTCCCAGGAAGTGTCCACATAGAAATCGATCTGATAATTATCCCATCGGTACTGACTATACAGATTTCCAGCATCGATCGTTTCATCTACCAGTCCGGAAGCCGCAGCTACCTCCATATTGGCAGCCGATAAAAATAATCCTGTCAGAAGCATGCATACAAGAAATGCTGACAGGATCTGTTTGCGCGGCTTTTGCAGTCTTTTTGTTTTCATTCCCCATTTCTTTCTCATGAAACTTCCTCCCTTCTTGGAGGTCTGGTATCAAATGCGTCAAATACATGTTGTAACAATATCTGTGTATGTACTTTTCCAACACGACCGTAAATGTCCTGCATCAGACATTCCCCAGTTTCTAATGCCATGATCGCATTCTGGTTTTCTTCATCATCCGGATCCAGCCCAAAGAATCTTAATGTATTCCGGATCTCCGTCTTATCTGTGGAATGAAAAGCGAACTTCAAACCGATATTGTTTTTGATTTTTTCGTCCAGAAGATCGGAAGAACTCTGCGTGATAAAAAATACACCGGACTGCATGGAACGTCCGGCACGTACAAGTTTATTCGATAAAGCTGCTCCCTGTGCTACCTGCAGGAGACTCCATGCCTCATCTAAAGCAACGATTTTATAAATTTTCCTGTCTGAATAAATAAAATCCAATGCAAAAGTTCCGATCGTGATCATAACCGCAATACTTAAATATTCGATACTGGTATATTCCTCCACATTTTTTTCAGAATCCGGCAGCATCAGATCCTGCACCTGCAAAATGTTTAAAGCCTTATCTGCACTGATCTTACGCGTCACTTTTCCATCTGAAAACAGCAATCCCGCAAAATCATAATCGGTAAACGCTGCTATGTGGCTTGCAAGCAGATGCGCTTCTTCATCCTTCATTGCATTTAATTCATCGATCACATATAAAAGTCCGCTATCCGATCTTTTTGTAACTGCCTTTACCGCATCACGTAAAAGCGGGAAACGTTTTCCATCTTTAATACTGACACCAGTCAAAAATGTCAGGATATCCATTGCCAGGCTGTCTGCATCTTTCTTATTCTGCATGATCACATACGGATCAAGCATTCCTTTATTGCTCTCATCACTGGTCAGGTTGATAATGTTAATTTCATCCGAAAGTTCCGGAAGCATTTCTTTCCATTTCCCGCGTTCCGACTTCGGATCAAGGATCAGCGCCCTTGCACCGTGTAAAACTTCCTGGTAAATAATGTTATTTGCAGACATTGATTTACCACCGCCAAGCGTTCCGGTAAATGCCACAGCAAGGGCATTTGTAACACTGCCGGCTACGTTCTGACAGGCAAGAGACGGGTCTATGTAGATATTATTTCCAGTCTCCGTGTCATACCCGATGTAACTTCCATCCGGATCACCCAGGATGCGCGCTGCACCGAATCCAAGTCCCGCCAGGAAATCTGCTTTCACATACTGGATATAATCATTTTCATATCTTGATCCAGACGGAATAAATTCTTCGTGGAATCCGATCATATCGCCAAACGGGCGTACCAGTTTAATGTTAAAATCATTCTCGTAATAATCCCTGACCTCCGCGATACGACGTTCCAGCTCCTCTTCGCTTTCTGCAGCAATCCGGACAACGTAGCTTAATTTGTACATGGATTCTTTTGTTCTGCCTAAGTCCTTTTCCAGCTCGTCCACATCCACCAGTGCCTCTACCACGGAATTATCCGTATCGGCACCAGCCTCATACGCATGCTCATCTAAGTCATTTAATTCCTTTTTCTTATTTCTGACCGTCGTCAATGCGCTTCTGTTCGGCATGATTTCAACGTTCATACTGACGTCTACCGGAAAACAGAAACGCTCCTGCTCATAATAAAAGATCTCCGACGATGGAAACTCCAGTTCCCCGATTAAAGCATTGATTGTCAGGTATGCAACATAGCTTTCCCCCTCTTCCCTTATCATCCGGATATGTTTCTGATGCTCCTGCAGCACACAGCGCGTCAGGCGGAGAATGTCGTACTTGCGGACTAACGTTTTTTTCTCCAGCTTTTCTTTTGGAAATGAATACTCATATTTATAATACGGCGTTTTCTGTTGTCCATAGATATGCTCTACAATGTAGCCAATGTCTTTCTTTTCCAGGCGTTTTAAGGAAAACTTCCCTTTTACACGCTGTCTTAAAAAGTCTTCCAGTTTTGCATACCGCTCGATCTCTGCACTGTTTATGCTGACAAAATCACCCATCAGGTTATGGTTGACACTGTTTATAAAGTCTGTAAATACGGCTAAAATATCTTCCTTGACCTTCTTTACACTAACTTCCTCTTCTCCCTTGATCAGCTTAAAACCTAAAAAGAAACGGTAGGTAACTTCATTTTCTATTCCACCCATAGAAGTGATCAGCCCTTCTGTCTGGATGTCGATCACTTTTTCTGCTGTTTCTTTAAGATCCCCCTTTAAGTGTCTCTTGCAGCGTTCCTGCCTGTCCCTTACGGATGTTTCAGATGCAATGCAGAGCGCATGCATCTTGCCTTCCCTGTTTACCGTCATGATCTGACGGAACCGTTCATGTACTGCCATCTTTTCATCCGGAGATAAAAAAGCATAGTTGTACGGGATCAGTTCATAATACGCCCACCATTCTCCCTGCTGGTTTAAGATCATATTGTTTTCGATGTACTTAATCGGGAACATATATATCCCTCCTCACTGCGGTAATATATTCATTTACCGTCTTTTTACGATACACCACACGTTTTCCTGCATAAGTCTCTTTTGGGCGTATCAGATAATTAAACGCCGCGCATAAAAATCGGTACGGATTTTTGCCATCAAAGCTCTTTTTTGACATCAGATACGCATTTCCTACGCATATCGCAGCCCATACAACGAAACTTTTTATATACACAAATGGCGGCAGGTTGTGAATCATAAGACATACAACTGCCGTTCCGGTAAAATACCCGATCTGTGTTATCGTCGCCGGAAACGGCAGATTAACATCCCCGACCGCATGTATCACTTTTTCAACATTCCAGATGCTTGTATATGACTTTACCTGTTTCATTTCTTCCCTTTCTTTCCTTTCTGCCTGTCCGGCGGTTTTCTTCATCCTTTTCATTTATCCAAGGCACAGGGCATCCCGCCCCGCACCTTATTTTTTTATCAGGGATCATTCCCCTCCATCATCTGGAGCACCGCCCTCGATGATCGTGCCATTATAGATCTTTAACATCGTGTCTTTTGTCCCAGAGGGATTAAAGACAAAACCAACCGCTATGACCGCGATAATTGCAAAAACAATCAGCTCCGCAATCTTGTGTTTAAATAAAAGCACAAGACCAACGATAATAATCCCTCCTAAAACCAGAGGCTGTATATTCGTCATGAGCCACGTATAAATTCCCTGTCCAAAATTCATCTTTCTCTTTCCTTTCCGCGCATTTTGCGCATAAAAAAAGACAGCTTTTTTATTGCCGTCTGTTTACTGTTACATTTTTTCTTTTTTCTTTTTATTTCTTCTTTATGGCGCATGTTCCATAACACATCCATCTTTGCGCTTTAAAAATTGCGACGCCGCAATTTCAGGATTCCATGTATTCCTCTTTAAGATCATCAATCCATTTTCTTCCTTTCTGCCTTGCTGTGACAACATCGTCCAGTGCCGCCTGCTGTTGTTTTAAGATCTTTTTATGATGCGGGGACAGATTGGCTTCCTCGATCATATCCTTCGCCAGGCGCGTGCCTCTGAGATCATCCAGCTTCTGTACCATTTTAAGGGACGGTGCGACCTGTCTTGTAAGCCAAAGGAGTGTCCGGTCAAGTGTGTACTCTTCCGGTTTTGTCGTCAGCTTAATGCTCCGGTACTGTCCGTTTAAAAACCACACCCAGCGCTCATTTAGCGGCCAGTTTCTGCACTCCTGCTCCGGATCTGCGTCTACAAACCTTACATAATGATTGATGATAGAATAGGCAGTACAGGCAACGTCTTCCATTTCCAAAAGATCATCCATGGCGCATTCCGCACGCTCATCTTTCAACCGGATTTCAAAACGGTTCTTTGTCTCTGCCTCGTCTAAAGGAGTGCCGTTTTTTACATACTGTTCATAGTCCTTTTCATAAATACAGAAATAAATTTCACTTTTTAAGGATCCCAGGTACAATGTATTTCCCATGCTTGCCGCATCTTTTTCCCGATTCCTTATCAGTTCCCCGGACTGGTAATCCTTATAACTGTGAAAAATCGTGATGCATTCATCCCGACGGCATTTTACTATCAGCTCCGGTATATTTAAAATTCCGGCACGGTCGTTGATCGCAATATCGATCCGCTTAAATACCGCCCCCATTTCTCTTGCCGTCCGGAAGAAATCATACCAGGTACGTTTCTGCACCTTAAGAAACGCTTCGAACTGTCTGCACCCCTTGCCCTTTAGTTCAAGCAGGATCCCTTTTTCATGTTCCGGCGATACCATAACCGTGATATCACCGTAGATATATTGGCGTCCGTAACCGTAAAAGCTGTGCGCTTCCTCAATCATGTACTGCATCCGGATATTCATGGCATCTTCGATCACGCGTCTCTCATCCGTGGTTGCAAACCGGATCCGAACATAGTCAAATAAAATTTCCATTTCTTTATCCGGATTAAATATCTCAAGAACCATTTCCAAATGTTCTAACAGCTTTTTTGTTGCCCGTTTTTTTCCGGTCAACAATACACTGTAATAACTTCTATTGATTCCTGCCGTTTCTGCATATTCACTTTGCGATACGCCGTAGCTTTTCCGTCTTGTTTCCAGGTTCGTGATCCATTCCACCGGATCAAATGCAATGGAATCTTCATTTTCTTCTATGTACTCGTCTGCCATCTCTCCTGTTTCTCCGGCGTTCCATACGTCATCCGCTGTTCTAAAACAGTCCGCCGGATCTTCTGTCCGTGTTCCATAACCGCTTTCTTTTTCTTTCCGGTATTCCTGAAGCACGTTTTGCAGCTGGTCAGCCAGTTTGTCACTGACCGGCTTTTTCCCGTGCACCAGCATGTTATAATAGCCTCTTGAAAAACCAATGCGTTTTGCAAGTTCTACCTGGGATAATCCCAGTTCTTTGCGTTTTTTCTCAATCTCTTTTAACATCTCCCGGTTCTTTTCCACATCTGCCACCATCCCATTTTATTATTCAGTCCTGCAGTCTCCCAGGGATATCCTCATAGATCTGCATTTCATTACGTCTTGCCTGCATAAACTCAAGTACTGCACCACGGCTCTCCCTCCAGCCCGGCATCATGTACACTCTGGTGCAGATCGACAACAGCGTCAATGATACTTTTATATATTCTTCCCACGTTGTATCCTGTGGCAGCATTGCATTGACTTTCGCCGGATTGATTACAGAATATCCATTTTCGGTTAATTCCTTTTCTGCTTTCTCAAAACGTTCCATATAATCCGGTGTTCCGGTAATCGGTCCGCTGATATAAATATGTTCCGTCTGTTTTTTATTTTCTTTTTCTTCAATCGCCTTTTCCTCATTCCTCTCCGGCAGTTTCGCTGCCGTTTTCATACATTCGATCACACGCTTCTCCTTCCTGCTGTCTTTTCTCATAGATCCGCGACAGCTCTGTAAAAAAATCATATCGCGGATCTACATATGGAGCGTAAAACTCTGTTACAACACCGTTTCCGGTGTTTACATAGCCGCGCCCCGCAATATCTTTTTCTTTAAATTGTTTATCAATACTGCCAAACATCATGGTGTACCCGCTTGCAGACATACTACCCAGCGCAACACGGAAACCGAACTGATCGCGGACACCATCTCCGAGGTATTTTGCATCTGGTCGCTGACACGCAAGAATAATAAAATATCCTGCTTGTCTGCCTTTCATGATAATAATCCGGATCAGCTTCATGACCTCTTCCCACTCTTTTTTTGCAAGCGTATCCATAAAAGCCACATATTCATCAAAAATTAAAAAATGCGGTGTCAGTCCAACTTTTGCATAATTCGCACCCATCCTAAAATCCGGATGTTCCTGCATTTCATCATAACGGGCTTCCATTCCTTCATAAAAAGTTTTCACACACCCCATCATGCTCTCTGTATCGTAGTTCACATCCGGCATGATCCTGGATAAATAGGACAGGTCCGCTTTCTTCGGATCACAGATATGCAGCACTGCACCGGATTCTAATAACGCTTTTATCACGATCAGCAGAAAGATTGTCTTTCCGCTTCCTGTATCACCTGAAATCAACATGTGCGGCAATTTGTCATACTTCCATGAAATATGTTTCATCAGATTTAATTCTCCATTTTTTGCCTTCACATCCTGAATATCGATCCGGTTCTTTTCAACTCCGGTCAGGAACTCATATTTAACCCAGATATCTCTTGTATCTTTTTTTACCAGTTCACAATTTAACCCGGTTTCTAATTTTTCCTCCAGGGTAAGCAACTTATCCTGATACTTTCCCATACTGATCTTGACTGTCACATAGATATACCGTTTTTTCCGCCTGTAATAAAGCGCCGGAAAATATGTGATCCGCTCCATTCTGCCGCCTGTTTTACTCTGCTGCAGTGGCTCTGTCTCAAACCATCGATTTTCCAGCAGCATACGCGCCATTGCCTGGCGGTTGCGGATGTCTGTCATGCGGCCGCTTTTCCATTTATAAAGTAGATCCAGCAGACATAAAATCGTGAGCAGGAAGAGAAGGAATACCCTAAGCAGGATATTCCCTTCTGTCAGCCGGATCACAAAAGCGGATAATGCTGTAATGACCAGGGCGAAAAAAATGACAGACCGTAAAATCAGCCTGTCATCATAACGCCCGATGCGGTTTCCTTTCCAAATTGGAAATCTGTTCATCTATTCCACTCTCCCATCCGGTTATTTATTTTTTATTTCCTCCGTCCTTTGCGTCCGTTCCGGTCTTATCTGCAGCTTTATCAGATGGTTTGTTCTGATCTGCTGTTTTCGATGCGTCTGCTCCGGCAGCTTTTGTCTGATCAGCAGGTTTTCCTGCAGCATCTGCCAATACGATATCGTCCGCATTGATGTACCAGTCTGCCGTTGCCCTTCCACCAAACGTTGCATCCGCTCTTGCGCTTACTACCGGATTTACAAGCGTTACCGCCGCATTGTATGGGAAGTCTTTTTCTCCGGCTTCCGGTGGAATGCTGACTGTGATCGTGTGCCCCTGGCGCTGACATTTCAGGTCATATGTACGTTTTGTAACCTCATCGGTCACATTCCCTTCTTCGTCCTGTGCGTAGTTCTCTCTGCGCAATGCCGCAAACTTTAATTCTCCTAATGTTTTCTCTGTATCGATAAATAATCCTTCTGAAAATCTCATTGTCTTTCCTCCATCTTTCTAATCTTTTTTATTTTCTATTCTTTTCTTTTTGAATTGTTTTCTTTTGTTTCATTTGCTATGCTGCATATGCTTCTTTTACCGGATTACTGCTTTACCCCTGTATCTGCCAGCTCATCCACGGAAATGATATCATCCGCATAAATTTTATAATTCACATAACCCCTGTTATTGATCGCGTATCCTTCAATTTCCACACGGGGATTAATAAGCGCCACCGGTTCCTCGTACTCAAAATGCTTTACCCCTGCCTTTCCAGGAATGGTAACCTCAACGTTATCCGCGCGCTGTACATCGGAATAAAGGCTGTAAGTTCTTGATGTAACCGTACGCCTGCCATTTGCACGCTGCTGGTTTTCTTTTCCTGCTCCAGCAAAGGTGATGTTTCCTAATGATTTTCCTGCATCAATAAATACATTTTTTAATTCCATGATATTTTCCTCTCTTCCTGTTTTCACATATCGTTTTGTTTGTTTTTCTGATCTGCTTTTCTCATTTACCTTTTCTTCATTCGTCCCGCTTCATAATGCTGTACCCGTGTTTTACCAGGTATTCTTCCACCAGCTCGTCTACACTGCCATCATCCGGTTTATCTTCCAGGCAGACATCTGATTCCCGATAGATACCATCTGCCATTAAAAGCAAGTTATTCATTCCGTCGCTCCGCGTCTCATGACTTCTTGCAATAATGCTTGGATTTTCCAAAACGACCGCTTCACCAAACTCAAACGGCTGGGATCCGTTTGCGCCGATCACCAAAGCTTCTACAACTTCCCCGCGGAGTGCGTCGGCAAAGAACGTGTAGAAATTTCCTTTGACATCTTCTCCATAGATGTTCCATGTGACCGCTTCGCCTTCGCCGGCATAGTGCAACGCTCCAAACGTCTTTGACATGTTCGGGATAACAACTCTCACACCCATATATACATTCCTCCCTTCTGTATGTTTTTTCTTTCTTCCACCCACCAAAACAGCCGGTATGATTAAGCTGTTTTTGGTTACTGCCTTATCTTGAAACAAGGCTCCCACCACATAACCTTTTTTCTTTTTTTCCGACATTATCACAGTTAAAACGAGTTCAAATCATCTAACGCTGGTTCCATTTCTGCCCTGCAGACGGCTGCCGCCGCAATGACCGGATCCGCATCTGCATAACGCCGCATTCCTAGAAAATCATTTTTTTCAACCGCTTCCTGCAGCTTTCCTACTCTTCCGGTCACTTCGTCCGGTCGTATGCGCATGCACGCCGTCTGGATCCGCCCGAGAAAACTTGCATGATCTGCTACAAACTGATAATCCGGATTTTCTAAAATCTGTTTTAATGCTGCTTTTGCATTTTTCTTTATGTTCTCCCTGCCACGCATATAATTTACATCCATCTCCGGCGGCAGATCAGCAAACTCTGGCGGAATGAAAAAGCCGTGTGCAATCATTTCTTCCTGCTGGTATTCAATCCGCCTGCGCTTATAATTAAGTTCCTGCCCGTCCGTCCACTTCGGCCCGTGCGCACCTTTTAAAAAGACGATGCACCAGTCTGCCACCGCCGCAAGGAGCTGTCCATAAAACTTGATCAGCTCCCACTCCCGTTCGATTCCTTCTGCGTAATCAGTTAAAAGAAGCTGTCCTTCATTTAACCAGCTTTCACGCTCTGCCGGCGACATCTGCATTCTGCCTTTATTCTTCCAGTCTTCCACATCATAAGCAGTAACACTGTTTTCTGTCTGCGCCATCTTCTCCACCTCCTTAAAAGATTCTTTTTTCGTTTCGTTTTTTCAAAATTCAAAATACCTGTAACTCCCCGCAATACCGTATGCAGGCAGGTTATTTTTTGTATTTTTGCGGATAGTTTACATCATGTTGACTTTTGGGGTCTCAGTCAACAAGGTGTAAACTAAAGTTTTTACCGGAGTTTTTGCCGTATTTCCGGCATTTGTGCCCTCTGGATTAAGAGTCGCCTATCGCATTTATACCCCCGTGTTACAATCCGGGGGTTAAGCCGGGC
>ERZ779671.444-NODE-444-length-21108-cov-2.802118_pt1 | contig 21108 bp, 13 predicted proteins | sample MGYA00511074_ERZ779671 | MGnify/ENA primary metagenome ERZ779671 (study PRJEB29588, sample SAMEA2158454) | human gut metagenome | biome: human gut; feature: human-associated habitat; material: faeces | place: Denmark | collected 2008/2010 ... | reverse complement strand
CAAGATACCTGCTCCTACCACTCCCGTCCAGCCGAACCATTGCCAGAAGGTTCCGGCAAGGAAAGTTCCGGTGGAACCGCCAATGAAATAGGTAGTCATGAAAATAGTATTGATACGATTGGATGCCTGCGGACAAAGGGCAAACGCACTTGTCTGATTACTGAGCTGAATGCATTGCATCCCTATATCTATCAACAGAATACCGGCTATGATACCTGCATAACTATATTGTCCCGCATAGAGCACTATCCATGCACTGATTATCAGCGAACATCCTATATAAGTAAGCCGTTTCACCCCGACCGTATTGATGAATCTTCCGATGGAAGAAGCGGTTAGTGCCCCAGCTATGCCACAAAGTCCCAACATTCCTATGATATTGTTTCCTGCAAAGAAAGGCGTCTGTTCCATCTTGAAAGCCAGACAACTCCACATGGCAAGGAACGATCCGAACGAGAAACCTGCGCGCAACGAAGCTATGCGGAGTTGGGGATACTTCTTGACGATGGAAAACAAGGATTTCATCAGTCCGGCATAACTTCCCTGATAATTGGAAGGAAGGTCCGGGAGTATCCTTATTATGATAAGCAAACAAACGACCATCAATCCCGCGGCAATGAAGTAGATAAACCGCCAGCCCATGTATTCGCCTACAATGCCGCTTACTACACGCGAAGCAAGAATACCCGTCAGTAGTCCCGAAAGGATAATACCTACATTCTTTCCTTTAGTTTCGGGAGTGGAATATTGTGCTGCAAGGGGCATGAATATCTGGGGTATAACCGAACAGGCACCCGTCAGCAGAGAAGCGAACAGTATCAGGTGGATATTGGGAGCTAAAGCAATGGTGAGCAGTGAGACTACCAGAATGGAAATATTTACGAGGATAATATTTCTTCTGCGGTATAAATCGCCCAGCGGAATGATGAACAATAGTCCGATGGCATATCCTATCTGCGAGCACATGGCTATCAGATTGGCGGTGAACTCACTGATGTTCAGGTCACGGCTGATACGGTTCAGTAGTGGTTGGTTGTAGTATATGTTGGCTACCGTTACGCCTGAGATGATGGCCAGCGTCCAAAGCAGGGACGAGGGTACTCCTTGATTTTCTTTTAGTTCCAATTTCATGCCGCAAAGGTAGTAATTTCATGAAAAAGAAACATGCATAATGATCAATGATTCATATACAGGGGCATCAGGCGATGGTAGGCTTTCAGATATTTCCTGAGTCTGGTGACTTCTTTTTCTCCGATGCAGGGCATGCGGCGCACATCCATATTATCCGTCAGATCATAAATCTTAACGGCAACGGCTATGGGATTGGAGGCACATCTTTCGACGTATTCTTCGTAATCTTCCTCATCGAAGTAATCGTCATCATTCTCTGTGAGACGCATTGTATCCATTAATTTGTTCAGAATACTCATAACCCTATTTCTCTCCTATCTTTGCCCTGGTTCCAAAAATGCCCGTACCGACTCTTACCATAGTTGCACCTTCTTCAATCGCTGTCTGATAGTCTCCGGTCATTCCCATCGAAAGGACATTCATAGTAACATTATCAATGTTTTTCCGTTTCATGTCAACATATAATTCATATAATTTTTGCCATGATATTTTATTATTTACTACTTGAGTTGCAAGTTCTGGGTGGAGTCTTGCAAAATCTTTAAAGCTTTCTTTTGACATATATCATCACCTATATAATTTTATGCTTTTGAAAGAAAAAAAGAACTTGCGTTCTTTAATTTAGAAAATCATCTATTGTTAATAGGCGGTCATCTATTTCTTGTAAGTTTATTCTATCTTTTTTTGGAACTGGTGTTTCTTTATCATTATCAACTGAATTAAGGTTTTCTTTTTTTATTAAATCTGTATATATGAATACATCATCAATATTATTTTTAATTATTTCTTTACCAGTTGAGTATCTATCACTAATAGGTAATTCTGTTACTTTTATTTCAGTAATATTACTTCCTTTTAGGCCTAGATGAGCCTTGGAGTCTGTTATAAATGACCTAATTACTTTGTATGGATTAGTTTTTATTTCTCTTATAACTAATAAGCCTTTTCTAGTTCTAGTTGATAATTCGAATTCACTTAGACGAATTCTTTTACCAGTGTTGTGATCTGTTAAAACAATTAGGAATTCATCTTGTTCATTAGAGAAGTTAGATACAGAAACCACTTCATCATCTTTTAAGGTGATGGCTTTAACACCAGCTGCTTTAACACCTGATACAGGTATTTCTGATGTTAAGAATGAAAGTCCAAAACCATTTTTAGTAGTAATAAAGACTCTTTCTTTTTCTTCTAACATAACGGCTATTAATTTATCATTATCTTTTAGTTTCATACAACTGGTTGGCTTACTCCATCTATTTAAGTGGAAATCCTTTATTGCTGTACGTTTAATCATACCATCTTTACTTGCTAAAATGATGTTTTGATCTTGCTCGAAATTATATATTGGTATAGCTTTTATAATTTCTTCATTTTCACTTGTTGGAATAATATTGCTAATATGTTTACCCATATCTTTCCATTTCATATCATATATAGCATAAACTGGGATATGTAAGTAGTTACCAAATGATGTAAAGACTAAAAGTGTATCTAAGGTATTCATTTCAAACTGGCCAATGATATAATCATTTTCTTTTAATGTTGGATTATCGTTTGTTGCAGAATAACTTCTATAACTTGTACGTTTAATATAGCCATCTTTAGTAATCATGACAATGACGTCTTCTTTTGGTATCATTTCAGTTTGGTCTATTTTTATTTCAGTAATATTTTCCTTGATTGTAGTAAGACGTGGAGTAACAAATTCTTTTTTGACTTGAGAAAGTTCTTTTTTCATGACATATTTTAGAGCTTTTTCGTCTTCTAAGATAGCACTAAGTCCTTTGATTAATTTATCTAGTTTTTCTTTTTCTTCTTCAAGTGCTACTACATCTGTGTTTGTTAATCTGTATAATTGTAAAACAACAATAGCTTCAGCCTGCTCATAAGTAAATTCAAATTCTTTTACCAAATTATCTTTAGCGTCACTTTTATTTTTTGAATTTCTAATTACTTTTATTACTTCATCTAAAATAGATAAACATTTAATAAGTCCATCAACGATGTGAAGTCTTTTTTGAGCTGTTTCTAAATCAAATTGTGTACGTCTTTTTACAACTTCTTTTTGATGCTTTACAAAGGCTTCTAACATCCCTTTTAATCCTAAAAGTTTTGGTCTTCTATTGACAATAGTGACCATGTTAAAACTGTAACTTGATTGCAAGTCAGTATTTTTTAAGAGATAGTTTAGAATCAATTCTTGATTAGCATCTTTCTTTAAGTCTATTGCGATACGAATATCTTTTTCACTTTCATCACGTACTTCTACTATACCATCTATTTTTTTATCTAGACGAATATCATCTATTTTCTTTACTAGTTGAGCCTTATTAACTTCATATGGTATTTCAGTTACAATTAATGATGTTTTGCCACCCTTTGTTTCAAATTCTGTTTTACTGGTAACTATAATTTTACCTTTTCCCTTAGTGTAGGCGTCTTTAATTCCATTTATACCTTCTACTATAGCTCCTGTTGGGAAGTCTGGCCCTTTAACGTATTGCATTAATTCATCTAGGCTAGCATCTTCATGATCGATTAAGTATATTGTTGCATCAATTACCTCTCCTAAATTGTGAGGTGGAATATTAGTAGCATATCCTGCTGATATTCCTGTAGCACCATTTACAAGTAGAGCTGGAAATCTAGTAGGAAGGACAGTTGGTTCAACAGTTGAATCGTCAAAGTTTGGTGAGAATTCAACAGTATTTTTATCTATATCTCTGATCATTTCATTACTGATTTTAGATAGTCTTGCTTCTGTATAACGGTAGGCAGCTGGACTATCACCATCAATAGAACCATTATTACCATGCATATCAATATATGGAAGTCGTATTTTCCAATCTTGACTCATTCTAACCATAGCATCATATATTGATGAATCTCCGTGGGGATGATAATTACCTATAACATCTCCTACTGTTTTAGCACTTTTTCTGTATGGTTTATCAAAAGTATTATGTTCTTTATACATTGAATATAAAATTCTTCTTTGAACTGGCTTTAGACCATCTCTTGCATCTGGAATAGCACGGTCTTGAATTATATATTTTGAATAACTACCGAAACGTTCCCCCATGATATCTTCAAGGGTATAGTCATATATTTTTTCAATTATTTCTTTTGTTTCATCTTTTTTCTTTACCATAATAACTTACCCTCCTTAAATTTTATAGTCGTCTTCTAGTGAAAATTCGACATTTTCTTCAATCCATTCCTTACGTGGCGCAACTTCATCACCCATTAAAACACTAACTCTTTTTTCGGCTAATTGAGCGTCTTCTATGTTAACTCTAATTAAAGTTCTAGTACCTGGTTGCATTGTTGTTTCACATAATTGATCGGCGTTCATTTCACCTAATCCTTTGTATCGTTGAACTTCACATTTTTTGCCTTTGGTCATTGCTTGCATTTCTTCGATATTGTAAGCGTATTTTACTTCTTTACCCTTACCAAAGTCTATTTTAAATAATGGTGGAAGGGCCACAAATAATCTACCATCTTCAATTAATGGTTTCATATAACGATAGAAGAATGTTAATAGTAAACATTGGATATGACCTCCATCCTCGTCGGCATCGCTCATGATAATTACTTTAGAATATTCACAGTCTTTAATATCAAAGTTAGAACCATATCCGGCGCCTATGGTATAGATCATAGTGTTTATTTCTTCATTTTTTAAGATTTCTTCTTCTCTTGTTTTCTCAGTATTTAAGACTTTTCCTCGAAGTGGTAATATAGCTTGATATCTTCTATCTCTTCCTTGCTTTGCTGAACCGCCGGCTGAATCTCCTTCGACTAAAAATAATTCTTTTTTGGTTTTGTCTTTAGATTGAGCAGGAGTTAATTTTCCTGATAAGGCTCTTTCTTTAGGTGTATTTTTTTTACCTTTTCGAGCTTCTTCGCGGGCTTTTCTTGCAGCTTCTCTTGCTATTTTACTACGAAGAGATTTATTGATTATATCGGTTGCAATTGCTTTATTTTCTTCTAAGAATACTTTTAATTGTTCTGTAACTATTGCATCAACTGCAGTTCTAGCTTCAGGAGTTCCTAACTTTCCTTTGGTTTGACCTTCAAATTGTAAAAGGGATTCTGGTATTTTTAGAGAAATGACAGCTGTTAGCCCTTCTCTTACGTCTCCACCTTCAAGAGCTTTATCTTTAGATTTTATAAAATTATTACTTTTGGCGTAGTCATTAAACACCCTTGTTAGAGCAGTTTTAAATCCAACTTCGTGAGAACCGCCATCTATTGTTTTAACATCGTTTACGAATGACACTATATCCTCACTGTAAGTATCTGTATATTGCATAGCAACATCTACTTCGATATTATCTTTTGTTCCACCTAAATGAAGAACTTTGTGTAAAACATTTTTTCCTTTATTTAAATATTCTACAAATTCATCAATTCCACGCTCATAACAATATTTATTTTCTCTTCCGTCTTCTTCATCAATTACTTCAATTGTAATTCCTTTCATTAGGAAGGCACTTTCCTGCATTCTTTCACATACTGTGGTGAATGAAAAATTGGTAGATTGAAATATTTCATTATCTGGAAGAAAACGGACTGTTGTTCCTGTTCTGTTTGTAGTACCGATTTTTTTTAAAGGTACAGTAACATGTCCTCCGTTTTCACAACGCATGTAATAAGTGCCTTTATCACGGTTAATTGTTACCTCTACCCATTTTGATAAGGCGTTAACAACGCTGGCACCTACGCCGTGAAGTCCTCCTGATACTTTGTAACCGGAACTTTCAAATTTTCCACCGGCATGTAAGACAGTAAATATTACTTCAGGTGTTGGTTTTCCAGATTGATGCATTCCAACTGGTAATCCTCTACCGTGATCTTCTACACTTACTGATTTATCAGAATGAAGAGTTATTTTTATATAATCACCGAAACCATTAATAGCTTCATCTATAGAATTATCAACAATTTCCCATATTAGGTGATGAAGCCCACGTTTATCGGTAGAACCAATATACATACCTGGTCTTTTTCTAACAGCATCTAGACCTTCTAGAATTTTTATCGAGTTATCATCATATTTTAATGCCATTTCTACACATCCTTACTATCTTATTATACTGAAAAAGTAAATTAAAAGTAATTATCTTTACAATTATTTACATATTTTTATTTCACTTTTACTATTTTATCATAAAAAAATTAGATTGACAAAATTAATTTTTGAAAAATAAAGAAAGCATCTTCTTTTATTACATGATACTTTCCTATTTTACTTCTATTACATAATCTGTTTGGAAGGTTGCTATTCCACTACACTTATAACCATTGCAGTTACCACCCGCTTGGTATGGATTACAGTCTTTATCGCAATTTGGACTGAAGATTTTAATAGCGTATTTACCGGATTCTTGAGGAATACTAAGTTCAACACTTGGTTTAGAACCATTTTGCCAATTGTCATTTGCTCCCTTGATGGTTATTGATTGATTATTATAACATGATGCTTCACTATATTTTCTTGATGTTGTAAAACAGATTTTTCTAATATAATCCTTATCAGCTGATGCCATAAGGTAAGTTCCAACGTTATTAGTTAAATCAAGACTAACTTTTATTTTTTTAGTGTCTGTTGTTTTGGCAAAGGCTATTTTGGTGCTGACATATTGATTGCTAGTATTCTTCCAGCTATTTGTATTACAGTTATAACAATTTTTATAAACTGTAAGTTTTGATACATTCATTTCTTGATTATATAGAACTGAACTACCATTACTTCCATTACCAATAGTTGCATATCTATATTTGATATTTAGTGGTGCTATATCATTATAAGTTTTTTCAGTTTTGACGATTATTTTTTTTTCATCACTGACGTTTGATGCATTATCTTTTACTTTAGCGTAGTATGTTCCATCAGTTACAGTATATACATTACTATTTCTAGAAGTCCAGGTACAACTTGCGCCTTTTTTTCTAAGACATACTGCATTTATTCCAGAATCTGCATCTGTACCTGTAACAGTAATTTTTCCTCCACTTTGTTTAGTGGAAACTTCGGGCTTTTTCTTATCAACTTTTGCAAGGGCCCAGTCTAATGTTTTAGTATTACCAGCTTTATCGCTTACCTTAAAGCGGACGCTTGATTCACCAGTGGCATCTACTCTTCTTTGATTTTTGTTTATCCAGATATTATTAGCTTGATTTTGAACGGTGCTATCACCATTTCCTGTTGCACTACCATATTTGACATTATAATTATAGGCGGTGGTATCTATACCACTTGTGGAGTCACTTCCTTTTGCTTCTAATAGAACGCTATATTTTGTCCATGATCCAAAACTATATTGTACTCTATTGGCACTTGTGACTATATCTCCTGATGTGTTAACGTATTGATAATTTCCATTGCTATCTTTTTTCATGAGATATCCTCTAAAACTAAGATTTGGTACTGTTGAATCTTTTTTAACTGTTTTACTACAAGTATTTTCGTTATTAGCTTTATCCTTAACATATCCATAGTAGGTAGTTCCTGTAGTATCAGTACTTAGAGTTAAGGCACTGGTATTGTTATATGTTTTTGAATTGGTATTTAATAGACCATATTCCAAAATACCACTATTTACATTGTTCTTTTTGGGATCTGTTCTTGAAAGGGCAATACTTACATTACTTGTATACCAATTATTTTTTCCTACAGTTCCTGTTGCTGTCACGGTACAAGTTGGTGATGTCTTATCTAAGTATGAGCTACCACTACAAGTATTAGTATTTCCAGCATTATCTGTTACTTGAATGGTAATACTAGAAGTACTGGTATCAGTTGTAATTTTTTTCTCTACAGTTTTTTGCTTACAACCACTTCCACCATTATCTATACAATTTGCTTGAAGTAATATGTCTTCTTTACTCCAAGAATTAGTAGTATTTGAGCCTGTTACGGTACAAGTTGGTTTTGTTTTATCAATTTTATAATTATTTGATTTAACCTTTGAGGTGTTTCCTTCGTCATCGTAGCAAATGACTTCCAAATTACTAATACCTTCTTTAGTTATTTTAGCGTTATATATTTTAGCCATATATTTACTAAATAAAATATCTTGAGTGGAATTATTGTTTAAAAGAACATCAAAACTTTCTACGGCTCCCTTTTTTTCTATATCAACATTAATATTATTGTTTGTCCAAGTTCCATTAGTATAGTTTTTGGTAATAAATTTTATTTGTTTACTACAATCTAAGATATAGGTTAAAATTACGCTGCCACTTTCTGCATCACTATTTTCTCCACCTCTATTATATGCCCAAGCCTTTAAATAATATGTTCCTTTACTATCAAGAGTGATATTTACTGTTCTTTCTAATTTAGTTTGATCCTTATAGTTTTTCCAACCTGTATCATAATAAACTAGATCATCTTTATTAGCTATTTTTTTATAAATAACATATCTATAGCTTGCTACTCCGGGATTTAATTTTGAAGAATTAGCGCTATCGCTTATGGTTAATTTCATTTGATAATCTTTATTTGGAGTATTGGTTATGTTTGTTCCTTTGGCAAGAGAAAATTTGATAGTTGGTTTGTTGTAAGTTTCTGTCTGATAAGTATTATTACAATCTAAATATGGTGTGTATAGATATTTAGCATCACTTAGTTTTGTTGCACATACTTTACTAGTATTTACATTGCATGCTTTTTTATTGTAATCTAATATTTTTTCTATGTATCTAAATTTGATGAGAGTATTTAGACTAACACAACTTTTTTCTCCTCCTGCGGTTGGTAGTTTTCCTTTATTATCATTAAAGAATTCTTTTCCTGCATTGTTTAACATTTCTTCTTCTGTTTTGTAATATGATTTTTTAGATTTTTCTACTATTTTGTTGTAACTGACGATGGCAAGACTCGAAAGAATTCCTAATACTACAATTACCGCTAGAAGTTCTACTAACGTAAAACCAGCATGCTTCTTTACTTTCATTTTTTCACCTTCTACTATTACTAATTTTAAAGTATATAGTAAAATAATGCAAGAAAAAAAGCTAGTATAATCTAGCTTATCCTTCTATAGAATTTGCTACACTACTAGCTACTTTTTTAATACCTTTTTTCATGTCTTCCATTGCATCTGGATTTTTTTGTTTATACCACATCCATGCTCCTGCTGTTAGGGCTGATGCTGTAATGGCTAACATTACTTTTCCTTTTTTCTTCATTATATTCACCTCATAAATAGTATGGTGAAATTTTTTTATTTTATGCCTTCGATTAAAAATTTTTTTATAGTTGTTCTTCGTAAATCATTATTATTGTTTTTAATAGCTATTTTTAAGGCTTCAATGTCACCAATTAAGTATAATTTCTTTTTACAACGTGTAACAGCAGTATATATTAATTTACGATAAAGCATTTTTTGAAAATTTTTAACTATAGGTATAATGACAATATCGAATTCACTACCTTGGCTTTTATGAATTGATGTGGCATAAGCTTTTTTAAAATTTAAAAAGTTACTTGGACTATATTTAACAACGTTACCATCGAAATCAATATATATTTCTTTTTTGGAAGTATTATTAATACGTTCTATTATCCCAACGTCTCCATTAAAAACATTATCATCTGGCATATTGGTTAATTGTATTACTTTATCCTGCTCTCTATATAATATGTTAGATATTAATATTTCTTTTCTTTCAGAAGATTTAGGATTAAATATTTTTTGTAAGTGTTCATTGATAGCGTCTATACCATTAATTGTTTTATACATTGGCGCTAATACTTGAAAGTTTTTATATGAATAATCTAAATATGTTGTTGATATTTCTTCTATATTGGCTAAAACATTATCGTTTGAACAGCTTATAAATGTTAAGTCCTCTGCTTTATTAAATATTTCCTCATCAAGACAACCTTTTTTGATATCATATGCTAAAGTTATGATGTTTGAGTTTTCTTGTTGACGATAAAGCTCATTTAAACGTATGACATTTACTTTTGAACTAGCAATAAGATCTTCTAATACTTGTCCTGGTCCAACACTTGGTAACTGGTCAACATCTCCAACCATAATTATTTTAGTGTTTATACTTAGTCCCTTTAAAAGACTTGAAAATAAATATGTATCAATCATACTAGCCTCATCTATTAAAACAAATTCAACCTTACTTTTATTATACTCATTTATTTGAAATTTGTTGGCTTCTTTGTTCCATCTTAAAAAACGATGAATAGTTGATGCTTGAAGATGTGTTTGTTCACTCATTCTTTTTGCGGCTCTTCCCGTTGGGGCTAGTAAGGCTATTCTATCCTGTAATTTTTCGTAATTATATTTTTTAATCATTCGATATAATTCGCAGATTGCACGCATAATGGTAGTTTTACCTGTACCTGGTCCACCCGTTATAATAAGAAAGTTTTTTAAATAACTATTTTTGATGGCTTCTAGTTGGTCCTTATTATATTTTAAATCAAAATATGATTCTAGTTCTTCTATATCATTATCAATATTTTTGACTTTGTTGTCCTCTTTTTGCATTAGAATATTAATTCTATTTACTATATAGGTTTCAGCATCATACATTTCTTTAGTGTAATAGGCTTCATCTAACTCTATCACTTCTTGATTTTTTTTAAGATTACTAAGACATTCAAGGACTTTTTCATTACTAATTTTTGTCATTAATACTTTTTCTAGGTATGGTATTAATTCATTTAAATAATAATAACTATGACCATAACTATTACTTAGTTCATTCATTATATATATAATAGCAGATTCTATTCTTTTAGCGTCATCTAATGGTGTGTTATTTTTTAATGCTATTTGATCTATTCTTTTGAATTTAATTAAATCTATATCTTTTTCTATTTGATAAATATTATTGGCGATTACTTCTAGAGTTTTTTCATGGTAATAGTTATAGATAATCATAGATTCTTTGGATGTAAAACCTAAGTTAGTTAGCTTTATAATAGTATCATAACTTCTTTCATATTCTTTTAATTTTGTGTGAAGTTCTTGGACATTTTTTTCTGTAATACTGGGTATTAATAATAAATTATTAGGATTTTCCAGAATTGTGTTTAAAGTGTTTTTGCCTAAAATATTGACTATTTTAGTAGCTTTGGCCTCTCCTATTCCTTTAAATAATCCAGAGGTTAAGAATTCTACTATACTATCTTTTTCTTCGGGTTTGCAGCGGTCATAACTTTCTACTTGAAATTGTTTACCATATTTTTCATGTTCTATAAACTTACCATAGAATATATAAGTATCAATATCGTTTAATTCATGAAAATAACCAGTGAATGTAATTGTTGTATTAATATATGCCTTTGGTATATTTTCACTGGTTTCTTTTACTTTAAATAATCCCACTACATAGCCAGTTGATGATTGAAAGATATTTCTTTTATATTCTCCCTTAATATATTCCAAATTATTCATCTATTAATTCTCCTATAACATAAGGATAGGACACTGAGGTTATTTTTACCATTTTAAGTAAATCATTTGGTAATACTTTATTAATTTTTACATGTAAAAAGTTTCCTGTGTGGCCATAGGTTATATCATCTTTATTATTCTCTGTTAATACTTCTACAGTTTTTCCAACGAATTTATTCATATATTCTATTTCCAGTTCTTTTGATAATTCTATTAGTCTTTTAGCTCTTTCTTTTTTTATTTTTCCATCAACTTGATTTGGCATGTTGGCAGCCTTAGTATTTTTTCTTATTGAATATGGGAAAACATGGATTTTACTGAAAGCTATAGATTGCGCTGTTTTTAGAGTTTGCTCAAACAATTTTTCATCTTCTCCTGGAAAACCTACAATTATGTCTGTTGAAATTGAAATATCTGGTCTAATAGATCTTATTTGTTTTATTTTATTTTTATAGTAATCAAGATTATATTTTCTATTCATAGCTTTTAATATTTCATCTGATCCAGCTTGCAATGGAATATGTAGATGATCAACTATTACTTTATTTGATTTGATTACTTCCAAAACAGCATCATTTAATTCTGTTACTTCAATCGATGAAATTCTTAGACGTTTTAGCTTTTCTATTTTAACTAATTCTTTTAATAGATTAGCAAAATTTGTCTTTAGATCAACACCATAATTACCGGTATGAATCCCAGTTAGAACGATTTCTTGATAACCATTTTCAGTAAGCGTTTTTACTTCTTTTATTACTTTGTTAAAATCTTTACTTCTACAAGCTCCTCTAACATAAGGAATGATGCAGTAACTGCAGAAGTTTCTACAACCATCTTGTATTTTAACAAAGGCTCTAGTTCTACCTTCAAAAGTTGTAATAAACATGTCTTCGAATTCTTTTTTTTCTTCATTAGTGATATCTCTGATAGCGGTTTTTTTAGAAAAATATTCATCTAAAAGGGATACAATTTTACTCTTATCTTTCGTTCCTAAATATATATCTACACCATCTTCTTGGTAATCTTTATTTGCTTCAATGAAACATCCCATTACAACTATACAGGCGTCTTTATTCCTCTTAATAGCACTTCTTATTATTTTCTTTGATTTACTATCGGCGCTATTGGTTACAGTACAGGTATTTATAATATAAATATCACAAATATCTTCAAAGTCTCCTATGGTATAGCCATTTTGTTTTAACTTATCAATAACATATTCACTTTCATACATATTTACTTTGCAACCTAATGTATATATTCCAACTTTCATTTATATCCCTCATTTACTTCCAATAATATTATAAATATTTTTATTTTAAATTTCTAATTTTTTAAGTACAATATGAATTTTATCATAGATAATTAATTCACGCTATAGTTTATTGCAACTTCTATTACAATAAAAAATGTAATTACTTATTTGTATTCACATTTTATGACCTTATTTAATCTAATTTTTTTTGCAATTCTTTCAGAGCAGCAATGAATTCATTTGTTTTCCTAATTTCTGCATCAAATTTTTCATAATTGGCTGTATTCTCTAAAGCTAGTTCATTACTATTAATTTGAGGTGGATTAATTTTTTCTGCTTCTTCAAATTGTTTTCTTTCAATACCATATACAGGTGAAATAATTGGACTACTTTTAAAGCCTTGCTCTGTTTCTTTGTATGGAACTCTTAAAGGTTTTTGTTCTTCTTTGATTGGCGCAATAGCGATATGTTCATCAAATTCTACCTTTTTAGTTAATTCTTTTTGAACATCAGCAACTGTTGTTAATGGTGCAACTTCTTCTATTACAACATCTTTTTCAATAGCGGCAATCTTTTTCTTTTCTTCTTCCCATTTTGCTTGTAAATCAGCAATACTAATTGGTTCGTTTCCTTCGTCTTGATACTGGATTTCTTCATTTTTCTCATAGATGTCTGAAGCTTTGGCCATAAGTTCATCTAGACTGATAATGGCATTTTCTTCTTGCTCTTTTTCGAAATTTGTTAAAGCTATATTTTCTTCTTCAACAGGTTTTTCTTCTACTAATTCTTCTTTTTTACTTTGTTCTTCTTTTATGGTTAATTCTTGAGTAATACGTTCTAATTCTTTTCTAGCTTGCTCTTGATCTAATTCTATAGGAGCGTAGGTTAATTCTTCTACTTCTTCCTTTTTCTCTTCTTCTTTATTTATTGCTTCACTTGTTACATTAGTTTCTACATTAGTAGGTTCTTCTTGAACTTTTACTTCTTGTACTTGGGGTTCTTCTTTAATATCTTTAGATAATTCCTCAATAATATCTACATTTTCAAGTGGAACTACCTTAGTAATCGTTACTGGCTCTATTTCTTTTTTTTGTTCTACCACAGTTTCTATTTTTTCTTCTTTTTCATTGGCAACTATATTTTCAAGCTCTTTAGTATTTTGCTTTTGCCTTCTTTTATTACTATTCTTTTTTAAATAATATGAAATAAATACTCCCATACACAATACAAAACAAGTAATATATATAATTATTGCATTAGAACTTGTTAAAAATTCTATTAAATTATCCATAACTTACACCTCTATTTTAAGTCTAGCATAATATATTCTAGTTGTGAACTAGTTTATTCTTTTTCTATAATTTTTCTACTTTTTTTGACAACTGGATTTACACTGTAACCACATTTATATATTAACACAAAATATCTGTTTTTATCTAAATAAATTCTATTTTTATATATTTTTCATATATTTAAGTATATTAGAGGACGATATATGAAAGAAAAATTTATTAAATCAACGATTGTTTTAATTATAGGTGGTATAATTACAAAAATTCTTGGGATGTTAAACAAGGTTATTATGGCAAGATATTTAGGAACTGAGGGCCTTGGTATTTATATGATGATACTTCCATCATTTATTTTATTTTTAAATATTTCATCATTTGGTTTTCCGGTTGCTGTTTCTAAATTAGTTAGTGAAGATGATAGGAATAATAAAAAATTAATTTTCACTTCAATTATTTTTGTGCTTTTTATTAATTTTTTGTTAATGATATTTATTTTGTTTATAGCAAAGTATTTATCTTTTAATTTACTACATGAAAAAAGAAGTTATTACGCCATCATGGCAATAAGTTTAGTTATTCCTTTTGCTAGTATATCTGGAATACTAAGAAGTTACTTTTTTGGACGGGAAAGAATGGGGCCTCATGTAATTTCACATATCACAGAAGACATTGTAAGAATAATTGCAATGGTTATTGGGGTACCATTTTTTATGCATAAGGGAGTTGAGTACGCTGTTTGTTTTGTAATACTTACTAATATTATTTCTGAAGTTACTTCTATTTTAATTTTATTTTTCTTTTTACCTAAAAACTTTAGTTTAACAAGAAGTGATGTTAAACCTAGTAAAATCTATCTAAGAGATTGTCTTTCTATTAGTATACCAACTACGGCCACAAGATTAATTGGATCTATTTGCTACTTTTTGGAACCTATTATTTTAACAGGCGTTTTGTTATATGTTGGTTATCCTAATTCTGTTATCGTAAGAGAATATGGAATTATTAGTGGATATGCTCTACCATTAATTTTACTTCCAAGTTTTTTCAGCAATGCGATTAGCCAAGCTCTACTTCCAGTAATTACTAAAAAGTATAAAATGAGAGATATTGCAGGTGTAAAAAGGAAAATAAGGCAAGGTATAGCCTACTCTCTCCTTATTGGAATACCGTTAACTATTGTTTTGGAAATGTTTCCAGAGAAGTTATTAAAACTACTTTATAATACGACAAGTGGTGTATCTTATATCAGATTTTTAGCGCCTGTTTGTCTTTTACAATATATTCAAGCTCCGCTTGCTTCTACTCTAGACGCACTTGGAATGTCTAAAGAAAATTTCACATCTAATCTGGCGGGAGTTTTAACAAGGCTTGTAATGTTGCCACTCTTTTCACTGATAAAAATTGGAATGTGGGGGTTAATATTTTCAACTAGTTTGAATGTTGTAGTAGTTACAATGATGAACATAAAGCAAGTTAGAAAAAAATTAGAGTAAAGAAAAAAGATAATAAATATCTTTAATTATAAATATATAATTCATGTTGAGCTCTAGTACAAGCAACATAAAGTAAATTTTTTTCATTACGCTTATATTTTGATAATGGATCGTTATATATAATAACGCAATCAAACTCTAGTCCTTTCGCTAAGTAAGCTGGAATTATTACTAAATCACTATTTATTCCTTTCGTATTATCATTAATTAGAGAAACATTAATATCATTTTTTATAGTATTGTATAACTTTGTTGCTATATAATGATCTTTAGCAATAATAGCCATTTTTAAATATTCTAAGGATAAAACATTTAAATCATCTAAAATGGTTTTTTTCAAATTACTAATATTAGACCGATATATAACTGGTTTGGAGTTTTCTCTTCTAATAGCAGTGACATGATTTAATCCTAATATTTTATTGGTATAATCAATTATTTCTTTTGATGAACGATAAGTTTTTTGCAATTCTATATATTTTGAACATGGGAATATTTGCATTAAGTCTTCTAATGTTTCATGCTTATAATATGGATTAATATTTTGATTAACATCACCTAGAATAGTAAATGAGGCTTTTTTAAATATTTTAGAAATTATTATATATTGTAATGTAGTGTAATCTTGTGCTTCATCTATAACTACCTGTTTAATTGATTGCTCATAACTAAAACCAGAAAGCATACCTTTAAGATACGCTAATAAAATACTATCTTCATAATTTAAAACTTTTTTATCTATGAAAGATGATATTTCTTCAGGAGTGAGTTTAATTCTACAAAACTTTGACATGAAAAAGTGCTTATATATCAACTTATAATCTTCTTTAAAGTTAGCGCATTCTTTTAACAATTTCATGAAAGTCTTTTTCTTCTTTAATGATCCCTTATAGAATGAAAAGCATAGTTTCTCTGCTATTTCTTCAATACGCGCAAATAAAGGTAAGCGATCATATTTATAATGCAGTAGATCATTTAACTCTTCCTTTGAAATAAAATTTGTGTTGCCTTCTGTTAAATCTTTTATATATCTACAACTTTTTTCATAAGCTTTTATATATTGTGTAAAATCTTCTATTATAAGATTACTTTGTTTATATTTTACTAACTTAATATTTTGCTCTTCATGTGTATAATATCTACAAATAAAATTAGAATAAGTTTCTATTTCTTTATATTCTGTAATAAAAAAGCTTAGATAATCATCAAATGTTGTTTGCAAAGTATTATCTTCTCCTAATTCTGGAAGGACATTAGAGATGTATTCTGTAAATATGTTATTAGGAGAAAATATTAAAATATTATTAGAATTTAAATGTTCAAGACGATATAAGAGAAAGGCAATTCGATGGAGAGCCACTGATGTTTTACCACTTCCAGCAATTCCTTGGACAATTAAATTTTTATCTTCAAGATTTCTTATTACTTTGTTTTGCTCTTCTTGAATAGTATTGACGACATTTTTCATTTTGGAACTTGATGATGTAGCTAGAACATCTTGAAGAAATTCATCATCTATATTAATAGAATTGTCAAAAATATTTATTAAGGTGTTATCTTCTATTTTATATTGTCTTTTACGTAGGAGTGTTCCTTCAAATTTTCCACCAGGCGCAAAGAAGTAACAAGGACCAGTTTCAAAGTCATAAAACAAACTACATATAGGACTTCGCCAATCGTAAACTATATTATTTTTGTCTTTATCTTTTAAATATGTTGTAGATATATATATAGTTTCTTTTTCACTTTCTTCATTATCTTGATAGACTATGGATGCAAAATATGGCTTCCCTTTGATTCTTAGAAGTCGTTTTAAATAATCTTCTTCACGCAAGACTTTACTTTCTTCTTCTTCAGTAGATGATTTAGCTTGGGTGATGTCTCCTGCATCAAAGGAAGAAAAATCTTGCCAAGCCAACTTTTTAAAGTCTTGAAGATCATCTTGGAGAATTTTAGTTCTTTTTTGTAACAATGTAATTTCATCATCTAATACTTGAGCTGTTTTTTTTAACTTTTCTCGTTCAATTAGTTCCTCTTCTTTTGATACTGCCATATTTTTCTCCTTAAAAAAGCTCACTAGGAGCTTACTTATTTAATAATTGATTTAATAAATCTATAAATTCTTTTTCTATAATTTTTAATCTTTCTTCAGTTTTAGCTTCAAAACGAGCAGTGATATTTGGACCAGTATTAGATGCTCTTACTAAAGCAAAACCATCATCAAATAAAACTTTGACACCGTCGATAGTTAATGTTTTATAATTCTTAGATAAAGCATATTCATATACTTTATTTACAATATTAAATTTTTCTTCATCAGTTGATTTAAACTTTAATTCTTCAGTTGAATAGTACTTTGGAATGTCACTAACTAATTCATCGACAGTCTTGTCAGTACGTGATAATAGTTCAACCATTCTAAGACCAGCGTAAAGTCCAGAATCAAATCCTGGGAAACGATCGTTAAAGTATACGTGACCAGATAATTCTCCTCCTAAAGGGAGATTTAATTCATGAACACGGGCTTTAGTATAGGAATTTCCTGTTCGATAACATTCTTTTTTACCACCAAGTTCATCTATGACGTCTTCTACAGCTTTAGAACATTTTATATCATATAGGAAAGTCTTATTTTCTACTTTATCAAAAATATCACGAATCATTAATATTAGATAATGGTCTGTTGGAATATATTTTCCTGTATTGGAAACAACTCCAATACGATCTCCATCTCCGTCAAAAGCAAGTCCTACGTCAGCCTTTGTTTCTATTACTTTCTTTTTTAAAGCTGTTAAATTTTCTTCAACACATGGATCTGGGTGATGATTTGGGAAACTACCATCACTTTCTGTAAATAGTGGTACAACATCTATAGGAAAACAATTATATAATTCTTCAGCAATTATACTTGTAGTACCATTTCCACAATCAATTACTGCTTTTATACGCTTCTTTCCAAATGAAAGACATCTTTTAAATAAATCAAAATATTCTTTTTTAATATCATATTTAGTAACTTTTCCTTCGCCCTTTTTGAATTTATGAGCCATCATATAGTCATAAAAGTCCTGAATTTCTTGTCCTTTAGCGTTACCTTTTTCATCTAAAGCAAATTTAAATCCATTATCATCTTTAGGATTGTGAGACGCCGTTACCATAACACCAGATGGAATTCCTAATTTGATGCAGGCATAATAATACATTGGGGTTGTACAAAGCCCTAAACTAATTATATCAACACCTGTTTCTTTTATACCTTCAATTAGGGCAGCATATAATTCATCTGATGATAATCTATTATCATGACCAACAACGCATTTCTTTTTACCTAAATCTTGAATTTTACTACCAAAGGCTAGACCGATTGTATAGGCAGTTGACGCTACTATATCTTTTGGATATACTCCTCTTATGTCGTAACCTCTAAAAATTTTTCTTTCAATATTTGTATTAATCTCCATATTTTTCTCCTTATTATTTATCTGTATTTTTATTTTTTACTTTTTGAATTTCTCTAGTAATTGAATCTTTATATTCATCAGTTTTATCTTTTATTTTTTTTCTAATATTTTGTACTGTTTTCTTAAATTCAATAAATTCTTTCTTATTAAATTTATCGGTTTTTGGAAAAGCTTTAAGTAATCTGTTAAATAAATATGATTTCTTTTTAATTTTCTTAATAACTTCTTCCCTAGCTATTTCGGTAGCATCTTTTCCTTTGAAGTCAGCAAGGGTTTTTCTAACACTTATTAGTGTTGCAAATGTTACTACTAAATCGGTTAAAAATATTACTAAACAGATAAGACCTACTACTATTAAGACAGTATGTGGTACTTTGTCTAATAACCCTCTAATAAAAGGATAGACAAAATATACAACAATTAATCCTGCAAAACCAAATAAGATTGAGTTTAATAAACATATTCTTCCATCAACGTTGAAACGATATTCAGAATAATCCCACCAACGAACTTTAAATAATTTTTCCATAATCCAGCTTGTAAAATATTCAAGTGCTGAACAAACTATTATTGTTAGAAAAAAGAGCGTTATTGGATCAGAAAAATATTTCCTTAATAGAATTAATGTTGCTATACATCCTACTCCATAAATTGGGATATAGGGACCTATTAAAAATCCTCTATTCCAAACTAGCTTTTTATCTTTTATTGAACAGCAAGTAACTTCCGCTATGTAGCCGATCATACTTGCTATAAAGAAAAACATAAACAAATACATTACTTTGTATACTACATTATACATACTAATACCACCTATTATATATATTATCATATAATCAAAAAAAATCACCCAAATTTTGGATGACTTTACATTTATATACTTTTTTATTATGGATTTAATCTATTTGGTCCTCTAAATAAGAATTGTGACTCTTTTATTGTTGGAATGTCTAATAGTAACATTGTTAGACGGTCTACTCCAATTGCAAAACCACCATGTGGAGGACAACCGTATTTAAAGAATTCTAAATAGAATTTAACATCTTCTCCTAGTCCTTTACTCTTAGCATTTTCACAAATTTTTTCATAACGATGTTCTCTTTGAGCACCACTTGTTATTTCAACTCCGCGCCATATTAAATCATAACCTTGTAATTTTCCTTCTTCATTTCTCATATGATAGAAAGCTCTTTTATCAGCTGGATAATCAACTACAAATAAGAATTCGTGATTAAATTTTTCTTTAGCGAGTTTATAACTTAATTTTTCTGCTTCAGTAGTTAAATCAGTTTTTTCACTTTCTGGAACTTTATAATTATATCTTTCTTCTAATTCTTTATAAACATCACTTAACTTCATTACAGGGAAAGGTAATGTTGGAACTACTATATCAAGTCCAAATGTTTCTTTTACTTTTTCGCCAAATTCTTCTTTTAATTTAGTAAGAGCATATGTTAACATTTCAGCTTCTAAATTCATAACATCTTCATAACTGTTAATGTATGAAAATTCAACATCAAAACTGGTAAACTCAGTAGCATGTCTTGAAGTATTAGAATTTTCTGCTCTAAATGTCGGACCAAATGTATAAATATTTTTAAAAGCTAGAGCAAATATTTCACCTTGTAATTGACCTGATACGGTAAGGGCAGTTCTCTTTCCAAAGAAATCTTTACTATAATCTATTTCTTTACCTTTTAGATTCTCAAAGTCAAGGGTTGATACTTGAAACATTTCCCCTGCTCCTTCACAGTCACTTGCCGTAATTAATGGAGCATGTAAATAAACAAATCCTTTATCTTGAAAATATTTATGAATGGCCATTGCTGCTACACTTCTTACTCTAAAAACAGCTTGGAAAGTATTAGTTCTAGGACGAAGATAAGCTATTTCTCTTAAAAACTCTCTTGTTGGTCTACCTTTGGCTTGAAGTGGGTAATCATCTGGGCAGTCACCTTCAAGAACAAATGAGGTCATTGTTAATTCGAATGGTTGACCTTCTTTTGGTGATTTTATTAATTTACCTGTTACGGTAATGGC
>ERZ779671.435-NODE-435-length-21334-cov-4.934865_pt1 | contig 21334 bp, 16 predicted proteins | sample MGYA00511074_ERZ779671 | MGnify/ENA primary metagenome ERZ779671 (study PRJEB29588, sample SAMEA2158454) | human gut metagenome | biome: human gut; feature: human-associated habitat; material: faeces | place: Denmark | collected 2008/2010 ... | reverse complement strand
GTAAGGCTTTCAGCCTAACTGCAAAATTCCCATTTAACCGATAAATTCTCATTTAACCGATAATTTCCCATTTATTTATCTACTTATTTTTGACTCGCTACACAATTTCCGTTTTATCAATCATTTTGATTCGCTCGATGAGCTCATTTCCAAGAGCCGTTTTATCTTCAATATGTTTCAACACCGCAGTCACAAATGTATTGCTTTCGAAATCACCGCGTACTTGCTCAAAGTCCTGCTTCATTTCGTCATGAGAGCCATCAGCACCGAATCCGGTCATGGAAGATAACGAGAATTCTTTCTTAGCATCCTCATATACCATCTTGTCCAATCCGACAACAGCTTGCTGCCAGGCTTTCACGATACCGATGATATCTTGCGCTGTGATCGTTTCCGGATCTAAGCCATAAAATTCCTGAATCTTATGATAAGCCCATGTCCATTCATAAGTATAATAATTCTCGTGCATTTCCGCGAAGCTTGCATTGATGGACTTTAAACGATTGACTGCTCCTTTCTCAATACCATCCAGTAGTCGGTCGATCTCACTCTTGGGAGCAATCAGTCCGGAAACATCTACCCATTCGCCAATACCAATTTCCGTATCGGGTTTCAGGCGTTGACGGATTTCTTCATTACTCTGGAAGTTAATGCCTTCCAGTCGTTTTATAATGGAGTTTCCTAAGAACTTGTGGATAGCAATTTCATAAAAACGGATTCCGTTGTTCAAAGAAGAGTTCTTGATTTTAGCACTCTGGTAAGAGTAGATTTCTGAAGTTTCACCGGACACACGTTTCAATTCTTTCAAAATGGAACGCCCTTTGAACATCTTCTGAATGGTATAAGGACTCAACAGGTTATAGTTGATATAATCCAGCCTGTTCGGGTCTTTACGATTATCACGTTTCGGCCATTTTTGTGCGTCACGGATAGTACCTACACTTCTCAAGTTGACTCCCGGAACCAGATAAGTCGTATTCCGCTGCTCTATCAGGTAAGAGAAAGGAAGATTAGAAGTATCGGCATGATTGACATGACGTCCCATGACCAATGAGAAAGCTCCGACACGTGCCGGCCACAAGATATAGGAATCAGAAGTGGTCTTCGCTCCTCTTTCCATTGTTCCTTGATGAATAGGACCTAACTTATACATGTGGTTGCTCTGATTGGATCCCGAACCTGCATTCATAAACGAGAACATTCCGGCAATCAGCAAAGTAGATTTATGATGTGTCACGGTGAAAGGACCTGCGAAAATAGCACATGCCTCACCGTTCTCTCCTTGGCAATTACTAAAAAACAAAGAATCGGAAGCGGAATAATTATGTCCCAATTTACAGGACTGCCCGACGAAGCAACGGGTCAGCATCGTACCGTCATCCACTTTTGAACCGGAAGAGATAATGAAGTCGTCACAAATTACCCCGTGACCGATATGTACAGGCGCTGTCACATTACTATTGACGCTTCCATTGGATAAGCGGCAAGTTCCACAGATATGGCAGTAATCACCAATCCGGACATTCTTGATTGAACCTGTATTGAGAATCATGACATGATTGCCAATACTGCCGATAGCAGAAGCATGTTTATTGGAATAATAATCCGCAATAGATTTCATACGGTTAATCAGTTCGGGACGATGGCGGTACAACGCAAGTATATATGCCTGATGCGCAGACAGTTTGTCGTTCATCAACACTTCACGACCTCCTGTTTCATTCAAGACAGCCACTTCTACCCCATTACCGAAAGTGCTTAATCCATCCACTAAAATAATATCTACATTCTCAATGAAAGTATCACTACCGATCTCATAGTTAGCAATGTAGTTCTGGATATTCTCAATACAACAGTTATCGCCCACTGATACATTATGCAACGTCACATGACGCAATCCCGAATGTTTCTTGATTCCCCCTGGCAATGTAAATTCTGATTCGAATACCCCCAGTTTCACTTCACCCGAGAAACGGGTATGATGAACGTACTCACAATTAAAGCCCTCTGCCACTGATACATTTCCCCAATCATCGGCCAGACACGACTGGCTCTTCAACTGAAGTACCTCATCTTCAGTCAATCTACGATAGTCTTTCATATACTAAATGATTTATGAGTTATGATTTATGAATTATGATTTATGAATTATGATTTATGATTTATGAACTGTGATGTTGTCCGTCATAATCGCACAGCCAACTCATAATTCAGAAATCATAAATCATAAATCCCTCCCGTTTATTCTTCCTCTTCTTCGTAGGTCTGATAAAGAAAATCGTTATAGGGATATTTCTGAACGTGTAATTCTTTCACTCGCTGATAAACTACATTTTTCAGTTCGTCTATATTGATTCGTTCGCGGGCGGAAATAAAGAGGCAGTTATCCTCCATTTTTGCCATCCACGTCTTCATCAGTTCTTCGAGTGTTAAGTTTTCCTTTGTTCGGGGGGTAAGGTCGTCCGGCGCTTTCTCCACGTAGGTGTAAGCGTCTATTTTATTAAATACAAGTATCATAGGTTTGCCACTGCCGCCAATCTCTGCCAGTGTCTTGTTCACTACCTCAATCTGTTCCTCAAATCCGGGGTGGGAAATATCGACTACGTGCACAAGCAAATCTGCTTCACGCACTTCATCCAGGGTAGATTTAAAAGATTCTACCAGGTCGGTAGGCAACTTGCGAATAAATCCTACCGTATCCGACAACAAGAACGGTAGATTATCAATAATCACTTTACGCACAGTGGTGTCTAAAGTCGCAAATAGTTTGTTTTCTGCAAACACTTCGCTCTTGGAGAGAAGATTCATCATGGTTGATTTTCCCACGTTGGTATAACCAACCAGTGCAACACGTATCATGCGTCCGCGATTCTTTCGTTGGGTAGCTTTCTGCTTGTCAATCTCCGCCAGACGTTCTTTCAATAATGACATACGGTTCAGGATGATACGGCGGTCCATCTCGAGCTGTGTTTCACCCGGACCACGAAGTCCCACGGAACCTTTACCGCCACCGGCACCGGAACCTCCTCCCTGGCGTTCCAAGTGAGTCCAAAGTCGCTGCAAACGCGGCAACATATATTTATATTGTGCCAGCTCTACCTGCGTCTTCGCATTGGCTGTCTGTGCACGCATGGCAAATATATCAAGGATCAGTGAAGTACGGTCCAGTATCTTCACTTTCAGTTCGGCTTCAATATTACGAATCTGTTTCGCAGAAAGCTCATCATCAAAGATGACCATTCCTACTTCACGTTCTTCTTCCTCTTCGTTACGAATATATTGTCTGATTTCTTCCAACTTTCCTTTTCCGACATAAGTCACTGAATGAGCTGTCGGCAACTTCTGCGTAAATCGTTTCACTACTTCCGCCCCAGCCGTCTCGGCAAGGAAAGCCAGTTCATCCAGATACTCGTTCGTCTTACGCTCATCCTGCGTTTGTGTGATGAGTCCGACAAGCACTGCTGTCTCTACTTTGGCTTCGGATATTACAAATTCTTTCATTCTTTACTTCTAATATATAATAATGTGGGCGCAAATATAACAAAAAAAAAGAGGACAATGTTTTATTGTCCTCTTTTTCGTATCATTTATCACCTTAGAATCTATAAATCAAACCACATCTTTTCCCAAATTTTAGGAGATTCTTTGGGTGCATTAGGATTAGCAGTCATTTCCTCAGGACTATATTCCCATCTACGAATAAGTTCCCGAGAAGTAGCTTCTGTCGGCACAGTAAGTGCAGGTACCTCATTACCATTGGATCCTGATCTTCTCCACTGTACAAATTCTTCCAACGGTCTGTCCATCAAATCAATCCATTGCTGAATATGAATCTCATATAAAGCTCTATCAGGTTCCAATGTGTTTAAATCATCCAAAGCATCAATAAATTCAGTTGTCTTTACCGGATCCGCTTCATAATAATCACAAGCTGTTTGAATAGCTTTCTTATATAATTCATTAGCTTTCACCAAATTAGAAGTTACTCCCAACCCACGTACATACGCTTCCGCTTCAAAAAACAACTGTTCCTGATAAGAATAAATTAATTCAGGTGCCTCTTTTCTAAAAAGATACTTACTTATAACGGAAGATAATAAATCCGCATTTTCATCATCAGTTTCTTCTGCTGCCTGCCGAGTATCCAAGCCTCGATACACCCCGTCAGCTCCCGGTTCAAAATATCTGGAAATACGAGAATCATTGCGTTCCTGCATAGGCTTCAATACATTATTATTTGCAAAAAACATAATATTGATGCCATTTGTATACTTCTCCAATATTTTATATTTAGGATTTTCATTACCTGCAGTCTGTAAATATGGGAACTGCAGATTATCATCAGCCGAACTAATCATACCACCGTCACTTATCAACTTTCCAATCTGTTCTGCTTTCGTCGGATCTTTATCCACCATTGTCATTAAAGTTCTGAATTTTAAAGATTTGGCCAACCGAATCCACTTTTGCATATCACCTTTATAAAAAATATCGTAATCAGTAATGGCCAAAGGATCATCCAAGTTGATCTCATTCAACGCTTCATCCAACAAGCTTACTACACCATTCAAAACTACTTCCTGAGAATCAAATTTTGGATACTTAACTCCTTCTACCCAAGCCTCTGTAAATGGAATATCTCCCCATATCATTGTTGTCTCATAAATATGTTGAGCTAGAATAATTTTACATTGAGCAATTCCATTATGATTGACAGGAGTAGCTTCTTGAGCATTTTTGATAGCTAACTGCAAATTATTACCTCCAACAGAATAGTAATGCTTCCATGTATTACCAAGGCTATATGGATCTATGACATAATAACCTTCCGCCCAGCCCCCATAATCATCGCCGCCGTCTGCCTGACACTGGATACTTTGAGAAAGAGGAATGTAAGCATCTCCTCCGGTACGACTACCAGCCCAATTCACTACTGCATAATTGAATAAATATCCGGGATCCACCTTTTCCGCAGAATTTGGATTATGATTAACATCCAACCAATCACTACATGAGCTCAAAATAGCACATGTAAATATGATTGCTATAGTATATATTGATCTTTTATTTTTCATATTATTTCTCTTTGATAATTATTATAATGTCAATCTAATATTAAATCCGAAACTTCTTGTTGTCGGGATACTATTGAACTCAACTCCCCCACCGATCTGTGCAGGTCCAAAAAAGTTAGCTTCCGGATCAATGTGAGGCACATGATCTTTTATAATCCAAAGATTACGAGCCTCAAAGCCTAAATCAAGAGATTTGACAAAGAAACTTCTAAACCATTTTCTAGGAAAACTATAAGAAAAGTTCAACTCACGTAATTTAACATATGAAGCATCGAAAATATTACCCTCATTATTACTTGATTTTGCCACATGCCCCCAATAATCTTGCATACTTTTAACCGGCACATCATTAGCTCTGTAAGTTCCATCAGATTGTAAGATGACTCCCGGTTCAATAAACGACGCATCTTCTCGATGAGCAGCAGTTTCAGCAGCAAGTCCGGTAGTACGTAAAGTACCCACTGTTTCAGAGTAAAGAGAACCACCTTGACGAATATCTATCAGGAAACTCAATGTGAAACCTTTGTAAGAGAACGTATTATTAATACCCATTGTAAAGTCCGGGTAAACATCTCCCAAACGCACATTGTTTACAATTTCACGGAGTCCTGTCTTTTCGTTAATAACATAATTGCCCGAATCATCACGTTTCCAACCTGTACCATACAGACCAAACGAACCACCAACTTCCGCTTTTATCTGCAATCCACTCAACCCACTAGTCAACGAGTACTCATCCAACCCTTCTGCCAGCTCATCAACTTTCTGGGTGTTTTTTGCAAAAGTAGCCTCCAAGTCCCATTTAAAGTCCTTAGTCTGTACAGGGGTAACTCCTAATGCTACTTCAATCCCTTTATTAGATACTTTTCCCGCATTAATATTATTGGCAAAATACCCCGTGGACAAAGGAACATCAATGCTTACGATTTGATTTTTAGTTACACTTTTATAATAAGTCAAGTCTAAACGAATACGATTTTGGAAAAAGCGTAAATCAGTACCTACCTCAAACGATGCCTGATTTTGTGGTTTAAGATTCTCATTCGGCAATACACGAGGACCTGTAAATCCTACTAATCCATTATGGGGAAAAACATTCGTTAAATTATACTGCAAAAAATAAGAATTAACCGGAGTATATTGAAACGCCAACTGGTATGGTTGTTCATCACTACCGACATTAGCATAACTCATACGCAATTTTCCATAACTCAAAACATCCTTATTCTTCATCAATTCTGTAAAAATAAAACTACCACTAATTGACGGATAAAAATAAGAACGGTTATTTACAGGTAATGTAGATGACCAGTCATTTCTTCCTGTCACATCCAAGAATACCATGTTCTTATAACTGAAGCTTATATCTCCATAAAGACCAACCAGCCGTTTCTTAGAGGTATAATTTACCGGACTCGTTGTCTTAGCATTAGTATATGCATACAATTCATCTACAACCAGATTTTGCGCCAACACATTATTATTTCTCCAGTCTTCCTGATATATATTGTGTCCCAACATTACTTTTACTCCATAATCTTCCGCAAATGTTTTCTCATACGATATCATCAAATCATTATTCAAAATACGCTTATAGAGATCCCATGTCTGGAACTGTCCTTCAAGATTACCAATTGTCCCTTTCGAATATACTTTACGTCTGGTTTCTGTATAAAAGTCAGTTCCTGCATTATTCGAGATTGTCAGTCCTTCTATCGGTTTATAAGTCAAAACAATATTGCCGATAAGACGATCCAACTGATTAGTAAATTTATTCTTGTTGATTATCCAATACGGATTGTTACTCTTTCCTTCCGGATCCAGTGATATTTGCTTACCGTATTCGTCAATCCAATTGTTTTTCACATCGTTGATATTTACCGTACGTGGCATTCCGTTTATCAAAGGAATGAGCAAGTTATTATCATTAGATCCCTGAGCAGGCCGTCCTTCCGAATCAGAGCGGATGTACTGTGCTGAAACTCGCCCTGTGAAGTTCTTGGTGAAATTCATACCACCATTAACGGCAAAAGCATATTTATTATAATCGGATCCGGGCACCACCCCTGTCTGATTAGTAGTAGAGACACTGATTCTAAAATCAGAACGTTCTGTACCACCAGCAATTGCGACATTATTTATATAACTCATACCTGTCTCATAGAAATCTTTTACATTGTCAGGATATGCTTGCAAAGTAACCTGTTCTCCTTTAAAATCTGCAAATGTCTGATCTTGCACAGAAGATATCTTAGGCCCCCAACCATTCAACATTTTTACATTATATTTGCCATAACTTCCTTGTGCGTAATCATTTTGAAAATCTGGCAGTTTCAAAACATTCTCAAAACGTGTGGAAGAATTAACTGTAACAGATACCTGCGAATTGCGACTACCTTTTTTGGTAGTTATTACGATAGCACCATCTTTCGCACGCGCACCATACAATGCAGTTGCCGCAGCCCCTTTTAAAACATTAATAGACTCGATATCATCCGAGCTAATATCTCCTGCACGGTTTCCAACATCAACAATGCCATTAGTTCTGTCCGGATTGAACGCCCCATTGTCAATAGGCAAACCATCAACAATAAAAAGTGGAGACGACACGCTACCAATAGAAGAAGCACCACGAATCTGAATACTAGAACTTCCCCCTGCAGTACCTGACGACTGTCCAATCTGTACACCTGCGATCTTACCTGATAAGGAGTTTAAAACATTACTTTCACGTGCCTTGGTTATTTCATCACCTTTAACACTTGTCACTGAATATCCCAAAGACTTTTCAGAACGTTTAATCCCCATCGCAGTCACCACAACCTCATCAAGTTTCTGAGAATCAGATTTTAGCACAACTTTCAGATTCGGTTTTATAACCACTTCCTGCGTCTGCATACCAATATACGAAATCTGCAAAGTCTTTGCAGAACTAAATACAACTATAATATCTTGATTACTAATAATATACACGATGTTTACTTTCCTTCGGCAATAAATCTTTTGTTGTAGTTATTATGCAGATTATCAATATGTTAAATACCTACCAAACATATTAATTTGCTGATTTATGATACCAGATTTCTATCAAAAATAGGACATAACCATCTATTAATTAATTATTTAAGTTCTTGTCTTATATGATATAAGCAAAAACTTATTTCCATCTTAACTGTTGAAGATGGGTTTCTTGTCTAAATTATATCCAATAATTATTGACTATAATAATATATTCATTAGCAAACGATAATCTAAGAAAAAGAAAAACTCCAGATGAAAAAATGCATATTTTATTACTGTATATTTTAAAATATGCAGGGGTGGATTCAAATATTCTCCAAAATCGCAGAGAATATGATTGATGAATATTCATATTGGATGGTTATATGCTTTTTCTGTATCAAAGAGATTGTGTAATTACATCTAATTATGTAAAAAGAAGTATTTATCATTTATCTGACGCTAAAATGAAAGAACCCCAAATGCCGGATTCTAATAGCTATTAGAGGCTATCAGGGTTATAAATTAGCTTTTAATCCTTTCCTTTTAAAGAAAGCAAGGGCTTCTCTACGACCAATGACTCGTTCCTTTTAAAGGAACACTTTATTCCTTTAAATGGGACGAGTGATAATATTCGTAATAACGATGTGTATTTAGGTTATGTATATGCGTTTTTGAAACTGATATTGCATATTCTTTCATTTAATTATACACTTTTCTTTCTATTAGAGAAAATTAGCCCCTCCATTTCTAAAACTAAATCTTAAAAACAGAACACTTTCATCTAGCTTTTGTACCTATTATTATTTTTTGATGAGGCCGTTTTCTCAAGATCACGTACCACTGTTATATCCATTATATTTGCATATACCTGTGTAGTTTTCACACTTTTGTGTCCTAATAGCTTTTGTACCGTAGTAATATTGGCACCACTATATAATAATAAGGTGGCATTTGTATGGCGGGCGGTGTGGAATGACACACGTTTATCTATTTTTGCCAAGCCTGCTAATAGATTCAATTCTTTGTTGATATTAGAATTGTCTTTTAACTTAAAGAAGCTGTCAAGATCATCTTTATAGCGTTGCAATATCTCGATTCCTTTGCCTTCAAATAATAAATATAAAGGAAGACGTACCTCAATACCAGTTTTAACAGACTTGTATATAATCCAGGTTTCCTGATGGAATTCAACAATATTTGCGGAGGTCAGACTGGTGAAATCAGAATATCGTAACCCTGCGTAGCAACAAAATAAAAAAGCATCTTTTGTTTTTTGTAGCCTCGTATATCTTCCTGTTAGCTGTAAATTTTCAAAGCGATATAACTCTTCCGGAGCCAGGTGCGTATGACTTCCCTCTATACTTTTAATTTTATACTTTCTAAAAGCATATTTTTGTATATCCATATATTCCTTATTTATAGCAACATTAATATATCGTTTTAGATGCTTCATGTGCTTGGCAATGGTATTAAGGTGATAGCCTTTAGACTGCAGGTGATTATCAAATGAGGACACAAATTCAAATGTCAAATCGGTGAATAATATCTCTTTCTTAAATTCCTGAAGTAATTCAAGGGTGGAAAGATGATTTTGTCTGGTGCTCTCTTTCAAAAGAGAATTAGCTACTTCTTCTTTGAAGAAAGTTAAGAATGAGCTCCTGTTACTTAGAGGCTTATCAATCGAATTCTTTAATAAATCTAGCGATATTGGCTTTCCTTGTTGCCATAATCCAAGTTCAGTATGCTCAATAGCTGCTATATTCTCATACAACATACGATTCAAAACATTGGCGTTAGGATGATTCTTCACCATCTTTCGTTTAGCATCCCACTGATCGGGTTTGAGATATATTTTGGTGGAGAAATACATTTTTTTCTGTTCAGATAGGCCTCTACCTGTACTAACGCCATTCCTTTTTTATTCAATCTCTTCTTTCTGTTAAACACAAGGTTGTAACTGATCTTTTCCATACTTTCATTTTTAAATTAATAATAGAACAAATTAGACGTAATTCTGTGCTATATCAGAGACGAATAAGCATTAATATCTCTAAAAAAACAAATCTCCAAATAACCGAGTATTCACAAAACTTTAAATTAAATGCCACTTTTTTATTCGCTTTTCCACGAAAAAAGCAAAAAGAATAGCTTTTAAAGGTGTTTTATGACTAAAAACGAGTAAAAGAAATATTAAAAGATGCATTTTGCTCATACAAAGTGTTACTAGCTATTTTAGCAATCAGCGCTTTTAATAAGAAAAAACATGCTTATCGGCATAAATACAGCACATAAAATAACAAAATGTTATATTTGCAACCTTTTTTTATTAATATAATTGTTAGTTTCAGTTTTATTAATATATTTGCAAATTGTTAGAGTAAAGATACAAATAATGTAAAGTTAAACTTTAAGAGAGAATTTATGAAAAGAAAATTGATGCTGTTATTGGCATGCCTTTTTGTGGGCATAGGCCTGGTAACTGCCCAAACTCAAAAAATCACAGGCGTTGTGATTTCTGAAGAAGACGGGCAGCCAGTTGTTGGCGCTTCTGTGTTGGTAAAAGGTACCACTCAAGGTACAATCACAGATGTAGATGGTAATTTTAATTTGTCGAATGTACCAAGTTCTGCAAAGACTTTGCAGATTTCGTACATTGGTATGCAGACGCAGGAAGTGGCGATAAAGCCCAATTTGCGAGTGGTTCTCAAATCTGATGCACAGCTAATAGATGAGGTTGTGGTAACCGGATATGGGGTAACTAAAAAAGCGGCATTTACGGGATCTGCCCAAACGGTGGATAACAAGGACTTGATGAAAAAAACAGATGCAAACTTTATGAAGTCTTTGGAAGGATCAGTAGCTGGTTTACAAGTAAATAGCTTGACTGGACAACCTGGTGCATACGCTTCTACTACTATTCGTGGAGTTGGTTCAATGAATTCTGGAACCGAACCTTTATACGTAATTGATGGTATTGCCATTTACACAGACAAAATGGGGGCTTATAACAAAGCCGGAACAGGGGATATGGCGGCAAGTCCGATGGCTAATATCAATCCTAACGACATTGAGTCCATCACAGTTTTGAAAGATGCTACAGCTACAGCTATTTATGGAGCTCGTGCAGCGAATGGAGTAATTGTAGTTACTACTAAAAAAGGTAGTCTGGGAAAAGCGCGTTTTAATGTGAATGCAAAAGTCGGAACTAGTTTTGTAGGTAAGATAGATCATAATTATCGTACGACAAATCTGGATAAATACAAAGAGATCTGGACCGAAGGACTAACAAATGCAGGATATGACGGTGAGGATGGCATGACTTCTGCTGAATGGCTGAATGCCTATGTTATGGATTGGTATAATGTGGACTTGACGCAAAATATCAAGAGTGTGGATTGGCTGAAGGAGATTCTGCAAAATGGTTTTTCACAAGAATATGATATCAGTGCTCAAGGTGGGAATGAAAATTTGCGCTATTATATTAGTGGAGGATATTTTCAGAATACAGGTATCGTCATCGGAACTGGAATGAAACGCTATAGCGGACGTATTAGTTTAGATGGAAAAAGCGGGCGGATAGGATATGGACTTTCTGTGAATGGAGCACTCTCCGATATAAACAATACTATGACTGAAAGCCAATATACTAATCCTATTGTAGCAGTATATGACATCCGTCCGTTTGAACAGGTGCGCAATGAAGATGGAACATATAATACAAATGTTAATTATAATCCTGTAGCCATTAACGATAAAGAAAAAGGTGATAAACGCAATCAAAAGCAGATTACATTGGTTGTGAATCCATATTTTACTTATAATATTATTGATGGCTTAACATGGAAGACAAATGCAGGATTGAGCTTAATTGACTTGGACGAGTTCTTTTACAGTTCAATTTATAATCCTCAATATTCCGGTAGCGGTATGCTTGGTCAAAGAAATCAGGAAAGGGCAACAACCTTGACCATTACCAATACCGTAAACTTCAACCGCACTTTCAAAGACATGCATCATTTGAATGTATTGTTGGGACAAGAAGCACAGAAAATATCTTATAGAACAATTTATGCAGCTGCCAGTGGATATCCTAGTGATGCTGTTTTTGAATTGGACAATGCTTCCAAGCCAACAGGGGCGGGATCTTCAACCAAAGCAAGCACTCTTTCTTCGTTCTTTATGAATGCAGAATATAACTTGAATGATAAATATTATCTGTCAGGCAGTTTCCGTTATGACGGCTCGTCAAGATTTGGTGTAAACAACAAATGGGCTCCTTTCTGGTCTATAGGAGCAAAATACCGCATCTCTAACGAAAGCTTTATGGAAAATACCAAAAGTTGGTTGACAGATTTGACTATCAGAGGTAGTTATGGAACTGTAGGTAATCAGGATATTGGTTATTATGCAGCAATGGGATTATATAATTATGGATATTCTTATAATGGTAAACCAGGAGCTATTCCTTACCAAATAGCCAATCCGGATCTAAAATGGGAGACTGTTGCAAAAGCCGATATCGGTATCCATGCTGTTTTCTTTGAAAGACTGACACTCGAAGTAGATTATTATAACCAACGGACAAAAGATATGATATTTGATGTACCACTTTCTTACACAACTGGATTCGGGTCTATCCTAAAAAATGTAGGTGAGATGGAAAACAAAGGTATAGAATTCTTGATTAACGCTAACGTACTTAGAAATAAGGATTTCAGTTGGGATGTTCGTTTCACTGGTACGGCAAATAAAAATAAAATCATAAAACTTGCCACAGAAAAACCAATTGAAAATACTCTAACTATCAGAAAAGTTGGCGAGGCGTATAATACATTCTATATGCCGGAATATGCAGGAGTGGATCCTGAAACAGGAGAAGCAATGTGGTATAAAGGACAAGAAGGGGATGAGAAAACAAAAAATGTAAATGAGGCCGGTCAGCGAATTGTAGGTTCTGCCGATCCTAAATTTTATGGTGGCTTTGGAATGAATTTCAAATACAAAGGTTTTGACTTCTCTTTTGATACCAGTTTCACCTTGGGAAATAAAGTATATAACTCCGGATTTGCATTTGATATGCAGGTTGGACATTATTTCTTAGGTCCGGTATCTAACTATGTTTATGACAACCGCTGGCAAAAGCCGGGAGATATAACCGACGTACCCAAATTTGTAGCTGGAGACAACTCGGGAGCAGAAACTAATTCCAGCCGTTTCTTAATGAACGGTTCTTATTTGAGAATGAAATCCATGGTTTTAGGATATACTCTTCCGAAGAACCTTATGAATAAAGTGGCTATTGACAATTTAAGAGTTTATATCTCTGCTGACAATTTGTTCACTATCACTGCTAAAGATTTTATAGGATTTGATCCACAAACTAGATCTACCGGTATGCAGTCTTGGGCATATCCTGTACCTAGAAATATCATGTTCGGTCTTAATCTTAGCTTCTAAAAAATAACTTTAGAAATTTATGACAATGAAGAAAATATTATTTGCTTTATTAACCGGTTGGATGGCAATTTCATTCACCGCATGCGATGACTTCTTGACAGAAACGCCATCAACTTCTGTTCCGACAGAAGAAGCCTTGGTTACTACCCAAGATTTTCAGAATGCTTTAAATGGTGTATATTACACATTAGGTTCATATCGTTTTCTGGGACGTGATGTATTAGCAATTGGAGATGCGCCAACGGATATCACTTCACATTCCGTTGCAACGTCCCATTTCTATGACATCTTCCGCTATCAGATACTGGATACTAATTCATACATAGAAGAAATATGGGCATACGGATATTGGGCTATCGACCGTTGTGCACGTATCATTAAAGAAGGTGCTTCATTTAAAGAAGTAACAAAGGGGGATCTGACAGAAGTGGAAGGATGCATCGCTCAAGCCTATGCAATTAAAGCCCTCTGTTCTTTCTATTTGACTAACATGTTTGGTTTGCCATATTCGGAAGCCAACAAAACGACATTAGGTATCGTAAACGTTACTGAGCCCGTCCCTGCCTATTCACAGGTGTCAAGAGTTAGTGTAGAACAAAATTATAGCCTGATTCTTGATGATATAACGAAGGCTAAAGAATATTATGCTAAAGAAGGTGTTGAAAATGTAGGTAAACAGTATATGAATACGGCTGCAGTTGCTGCACTTGAAGCTCGCGTAAAACTCTATATGAAAAATTACGAAGGGGCTATTACGGCGGCTCAAGAGGCAATAACCCTAAGTGGTGGTACAATTGTATCAACCAAAGAAGACTATAAGAATATGTACACGACATTGGCTGTTTCGACAGAAGACATTTTCTTTATAGCAAAAGCCGAAGATGATTATTTATCTGCTAATGCTCTGAATACTTTATGGAATAAATACGGTTTGTCTATTAACAGCGCAACAATAGCAGAATATTCATCTAATGATATTCGTCTGGCACTTCTTGGCGGTACGTGGACTGGTGGAAAAATGCGTGGTATCACAACCAATAATCAGATTTCTAACTTGCCGGTTTTCAGACTGCCTGAAATGTATTTAATACAGGCAGAAGCATATGCAAAACAATCAACTCCTGATTATGGTAAAGCTAAAGAAAAACTGTTGGAAGTAGCGGCAAAAAGAAACCCGGATTTGGATGATAGTGAAATTGCAGAGGATCAGACGATTATTGATGTGATTGACAAAGAAAGAAAATTAGAACTGGTTCAAGAAGGACATCGCTTCTTTGATGCAAGAAGATTAGGCAAAATTATTAGTGTGGCAGATGGAGCGTATACTAATTTCAACATTGCCAAATTTGTGTACCCAATACCTTCTTTTGAAGTTAATTCAGGTTTTGGAGTTATACAAACAGAGGGATGGAGTGATAATCTACCTCGATAAAACATTTTTTAATATTGCCTCCATATAAGGATAAGTTTTAAATAAGTAGATGAGACCTGCAATTTTAGAATTAATCGAAATTGCAGGTCTTATTATTTATAAATATATACATAAATAGTTTTACGTAAGAAACATTTACTTCAACATCGTATCGAATAATGGGGAGAAGGAGCACGTCTATTAGACTACAGACGTTATATTGATCCGGAAGACTGGGAAATGACGATGATGATTCCAATGACAGAGTTCGACGGTAATGAAAGCTTAAATATTGCCACTGATCAGAATCCATAAACAATTCACTTCTTTTTAATGAAATAAAAAAGAGTAGATACAATATATCCAATTCCAGAATATAAAAAAGATACTGATTTATAAAGGTAAAAATGAGACTAAACTCTTTGGCAAGCCTTGGAGTTTTAGTCTCATTTCTATTAAGAGGGTTATAAAAAATTCGGGAATCTATTTTTTACAAAAGTAATTTAAAATAAAATATTCCTTATAGTTGTCATCCATTTATTATCATCAAGGAAGCATCCCCTCTCTCACAATATCCACCAAAATCGGTTTCAATCCGCTGACGAAACATTCCACCGCAATCACCATCAGAATCAATCCCATGAGGCGCATCATTACATTGTTTCCCGTCTCGCCCAATACGTTTACCAATTTCGTAGAAGCACGAAGAATAAAGAAAGTCAACAGATAAATCAGGGCGATAGTACCGATCAAGATTCCCTTCATTTCATAAGAATGCGCATCCTGCATCAAAACGATTGCATTGGCAATCGCTCCGGGACCGCATAACATAGGAATGCCGAGAGGAGTAATAGAGATATCATCCGCATACGTTTTGATTTCTTCGTCCTTCAACTTCATCGGTGTATAGCGGGCTTGAAGCATATCAAAGCCTATCTTGAAGATAATCACCCCACCGGCAATACGGAAACCATTGGTAGAGATACCGAAGAACTTGAAAAGAAACTGCCCGGCAAAGACAAATACCATCAATGTAATAAACGACACAATAGTAGCACGACGTACGATAGACTGACGTTCTTTATCCGTCATACCATGAGTCATGGTAAGAAAGACAGGCATCGTTCCCAACGGGTTGGTCAACGTGAAGAATGAAGTGAAACAAAGTAAGGCGAAAGGCAGAAGCGTACTATCCATGATTATATCGTATTTTATGCAAAACTAAAACGCAACAAAAATACGACTTAATCCAGAAAACCTATAATAAATCCATTAATTCTTTCAAGGAATGGATGTGATAAGTAGGGAGGAAAGGGAAAGCTGTCCGTTCTGTCACATTGTAGAAAACCTGATGCATCCCTACTCCGTGCGCTCCGGTTATATCCGCTTCCCAACTATCACCAATCATTAAGGATTCGCGCAACTCGGATTGAGTAGCAGACAAAGCAAAATTGAATATCTCCGGCCAAGGCTTCAGCACTCCGAGATCTTCCGAGAGAATCACCTTTCTGAAATACCCGTCCACTCCTGCCGAACGCATCTTACGTGATTGCAATTCACGAAACCCATTGGAAAGGATATAGAGGTTATATTTGGGAGCAAGATACTCCAATACCTCCTTTGCATGAGGCATTAAAACACTTTTAGTAGGGATAATAGCGAAAAAATCTCTCGAAAACCGTTCAGCGAGCGCTTCATCTTTCACTCCCACGGCCTGTAAAGGATAAAAGAAACGTTGGCTGTTCAATTCATCCTTCGTTATCTTTCCTTCACCGTACTCAACCCAGAGTTCGGTATTTCTTTGTTGATAAAGAGTATAATAATGATTGAATGAATCAAAATAGCGGTCGAACGAATATTTCTGATATACTTCCTCAAAGGTGTTACGAGCATTTTGAGAAAAAGCCCAGATGGTATCATCAAGATCAAAAAAAAGATTTTTATATTTCATCAGTAGTTATATAATAAGAAACAAAAAAGCCAATGTGCTAATTTCTTGAATCCAGGAATCAGCACATTGGCAATTCAAAAGGGATATCTACCTTATTTTACCTGGATAACCAAGTATCTGGATACACTCCAGAATTCAGTAGGATTAGTAATCTTCAATGTCAACTGGCCTTTATCATCTTTTACCAATTCATAAGAACCGGTCGGATGAGTAGTCAGTAATTCAGCACGTTTAGAGTACAACTTGATTTCTTTGGTTGTACGGATATCGATCTGCGTGAAATAATCCTTATTGAAATCAGCGCTCTTCAACACGTCTCCGCTCTGAAGAATCTTTTGAGCTTTCAATTCAGATTTAGTACCAAATACGAACCAGGCAGCATTCAGGCTCTTTTCCTGTTCTGCAACGGTTTTAGCTTTCGCTTCGTTTTCTGCGGCCAGAGTTTCTTTTGCTACAGACAGATCGCTGACAGCAGCATCCAATTCCTGAATACGGATATTCTTGGAAGCCAGTTCTGTTTGAAGCTCTTCGATACGCTGTTGTTTAGCGTTCAATTCAGCAGTCAAAGCGGCAACAGCTTTTTTCATCTGTGCAGAATTGTAATTGCTATTCTTCAACTGTGCCTGTAACTTTGCAATCTGCGCTTTGTTTTCTTCCATTTGCTTGGAGATGAATTCGATGTCAGAAGCAATCTGTTGCTTGGCACTGGCAGAGTTTTCAGTGATGGTTCCACGCTGCAAGTCAACACGGCTTTCGGCAGCATTGATCTTACGGAAACCTTCCTGAACTTCATTGAAAGTCCCCATCATATCATCCAGTTCAGCGTTGCGCTGGTTCAGTTCCATCAAAAGAGAATCATTTTCAGCTTTCAGGTCTTTACTTCCACCTTTAAAGCCATCACACGAAGCCAACAAGGCTACGCATACAAATAAAACAGCTAACTTTTTCATACGTTTACGTTTTACGTTTTTTAATGAAGTTATTTAATCATCTATTCCTGCTAATACTATCACAATCTCGCCCCGGGGTTCGGTAGCGGTAAAGTGTTCTATCAATTCAGCCAAACTGCCCCGAACTGTTTCTTCATGGAGTTTGGATATTTCACGCGACACGGTTGCCTGACGTTCAGCACCGAAATATTCGGCAAACTGTGTTAACGTCTTCAACAGACGGTGGGGTGATTCATAAAACACCATCGTGCGGTGTTCTTCCGCCAATGTCTTCAGTCGTGTCTGCCGTCCTTTCTTCTGGGGGAGAAATCCCTCGAAGCAGAACTTCTCGTTCGGCAATCCCGATGCTACGAGTGCCGGAACAAAAGCGGTTGCTCCCGGCAAGCACTGCACTTCAATACCGTTGCGCACACATTCACGAACAACCAGAAATCCGGGATCGGAAATTCCAGGCGTTCCGGCATCCGAAATAAGTGCCACCGTTTCACCTGCCTTTATTCTATTAACAACACTTTCCACCGTTTTATGTTCATTAAATTTGTGGTGGGATTGCATTGCATTCTTTATTTCAAAGTGTTTCAACAAGATACCGGAAGTACGTGTATCCTCCGCCAAAATCAGATCGACCTCTTTCAGGACTTTGATAGCCCGAAAAGTCATGTCCTCCAGATTCCCTACCGGCGTAGGCACCACATATAGCTTTCCCATCTTGTTTTTGTTTTATACTGATTGATTAAAATATTTCTTTAGTAGCTCCAGAAAGTCGTTCACCGCCTCCTTTTCTTCATTCAATTCGACTTTCGAGGACAGAAATGCGACTGCAGTCTTGTAGGAACTCATTACTGATATCTGTTCGATAACCCGATTCATCAAATCAGTGTTGCCTCCGAACAGTTCACGAGAAAAACGGAAAGAATCATTCAAACTGATAGCATGTCGCAAGCCGGCAGACAGTTTGAGACTTTCTCCCAACACAGCCGATTTAGGTTCTTCCTCTTTCACAACAGTTTCAACGACAGGTTCCTCAACAATTGCCGATTCCTCTTTTTTCCCTTCTTCTTCTTCTTCTTCTTCTTCTTCTGCTGCTGCTGCTTCTGCTGTCTCTGCAGCTGCCGCTATTACGACAGGTTTCTCTTCCGCAACAATGGCTTCTCCTTCCTCATCTTCTTTCACAACAACCGATTCGAGAGATTGTATAATCACGGGGGAATCCTCTTCAGACCCGGCAACTTCATCCTCCTCTTCCGCTGTCTCTTCCACAGCTGACGGAGAAATTACCTGAACAGCATCCACCTCCTGCTGCAGTTCTTCCAAACGCCCCTGCATCCGTGTAATGCTCCGCTTCAACAGTTCAGACAAAGTCGGAGTCGGCTCCTTGGTAAATGAATCCATGAGATACTTCAACTCATGAACATCCAACTCAATATCTGTTAATAGCTTCTGTTTCATGTCAGTCCATTGTTTATACGGTGCGAATGTAGGAATAATTTATGCAATAACTTAAAATAATGGATAATTTAACAGTTCTTGCACATCGAATTGCTTACCTTTGTCCACATATTTATTTAATCAAGAAAACACAAAATCTCATGGTATTATTTTCAGAAGACCACATACAGGAGACTAGAAGAAGAGGCCGGATCGAAGTAATCTGCGGTTCTATGTTCTCCGGAAAGACAGAGGAATTGATTCGCAGAATGAAGAGAGCGAAATTCGCGAAACAACGTGTCGAGATATTCAAACCTGCTATCGACACCCGTTATTCAGAAGAAGACGTAGTCTCTCACGACAGCCATTCTATCGCCTCCACTCCCATCGATTCGTCAGCCAGCATTTTACTGTTTACTTCTGAGATAGATGTAGTAGGTATTGATGAAGCACAGTTCTTCGACAGTGGTTTGATTGATGTATGCAACCAGCTTGCCAACAATGGAATCCGTGTTATCATTGCAGGATTGGATATGGACTTCAAAGGAAATCCATTTGGACCTATGCCACAATTGTGCGCCATTGCCGATGAAGTCTCCAAAGTTCATGCGATCTGTGTGAAATGTGGTCAGCTGGCCTCTTTCTCACATCGTACAGTCAAGAATGAGAAACAGGTTCTTTTAGGCGAAACAGCCGAATATGAGCCTCTGTGCAGGGAATGTTATCTCCGTGCACGAGGGGAAGATGAGCAGAAAGTATAAACTCTATAAAAGAAACAGATTATGGAAAGGAAAAAGATAACATTCGACAGTTTTATACGCGGTTCCATCGGATGTGTGTTAGTTGTAGGAATATTAATGCTCGTGGAACGTCTTAGCGGAGTGTTATTACCTTTCTTTATTGCGTGGCTGATAGCTTATATGGTCTATCCGTTAGTCAAATTCTTCCAGTATAAGCTACGATTAAAAAGCCGCATTATTTCCATCTTCTGTTCCTTATTCCTCATTACGGTTATCGGAGTCACTTTATTCTACCTATTAGTGCCGCCGATGATTTCGGAAATAGGCAGAATGAACGATTTGTTGGTGACTTACCTCACCAATGGAGCCGGTAACAATGTACCTAAGAACCTTTCTGAATTTATCCACGAGAACATTGATCTTCAGGCGTTGAACCGTGTATTAAGTGAAGAGAATATCCTGGCGACAATCAAGGATACCGTCCCCAGAGTGTGGACTTTGCTTGCAGAATCTCTCAACATTCTATTCAGCATCCTTGCCTCTTTCATTATATTATTATATGTAATCTTTATATTATTGGATTACGAAGCGATAGCTGAAGGATGGTTGCATCTGCTACCCAATAAATACCGTACGTTTGCCTCCAACCTGGTTCACGACGTACAGGATGGTATGAACAGATATTTCCGTGGACAGGCTTTGGTTGCTTTCTGCGTAGGTATTCTTTTCAGCATCGGTTTCCTGATTATCGATTTCCCCATGGCTATCGCTCTGGGACTTTTCATCGGAGCATTGAATATGGTTCCCTACTTGCAAATCATTGGTTTCCTTCCCACCATTTTATTGGCAATCCTCAAAGCTGCCGACACCGGACAGAACTTCTGGATTATCATTGCATGTGCATTAGCCGTCTTTGCAATCGTACAAATCATACAGGATACCTTCCTTGTCCCCAAAATCATGGGAAAGATTACCGGACTGAATCCTGCCATCATCCTTTTATCTCTTTCTATCTGGGGTTCATTAATGGGAATGCTCGGCATGATTATCGCCTTGCCACTAACAACTTTGATGCTCTCCTACTACCAACGCTTTATTATCAACAAAGAAAAAAATAAAATATGATGAAGTAGAAACTACTGATAATCAAGAAACAAGCCACAACGAGGAAAAATAATTGAAACTTTTTTCTACGTAATGCTTGCAAATTAAATAAAAGTAACTACCTTTGCACCCGCAATCAGGAAATAACTGATTCGCAAATAAGGATTGATTCGCTAGCTCAGCAGGTAGAGCACAACACTTTTAATGTTGGGGTC
>ERZ779671.432-NODE-432-length-21451-cov-2.747990_pt1 | contig 21451 bp, 21 predicted proteins | sample MGYA00511074_ERZ779671 | MGnify/ENA primary metagenome ERZ779671 (study PRJEB29588, sample SAMEA2158454) | human gut metagenome | biome: human gut; feature: human-associated habitat; material: faeces | place: Denmark | collected 2008/2010 ... | reverse complement strand
ATAAAGAAAGGGTACAGCTTGACAGCTGGTATGTACGCAACTGGAGCGTATGGTTAGATGTGATGCTGTTATGGAGGACGATAAAAATTGTTGTACAGCGCAAAGGGGCATATTAAAAATGTATGATTATCTCATAGTTGGCGCAGGATTATTCGGCAGCGTATTTGCCTACGAAGCAAAAAAGCGTGGTAAAAAATGCTTAGTAGTAGATAGACGAAACCATATCTGTGGCAATATTTACTGCGAGCAGAAAGATGGCATCAACATCCATAAATACGGTGCTCATATCTTTCATACCAGCAATAAAAAAGTATGGGATTATGTCAACCAGTTTGCCGAATTCAATAATTATATCAACAGCCCTGTCGCAAACTACAACGGCGAAATATATAACCTGCCTTTTAATATGAATACCTTTAGCAAAATGTGGGGTATCAGCACACCGCAGCAGGCAGAAGCAATAATTAACGAACAAAAACAAGCTATTACCCACGAACCGAAAAACCTTGAAGAACAGGCAATCAGTTTGGTGGGTAAAGATATCTATACCAAACTTATTAAAGGTTATACGGAAAAACAGTGGGGTAGAAAATGCACCGAACTGCCTGCCTTTATTATTAAACGCCTGCCGGTACGTTATACCTACGATAACAACTACTTTAACGACAGATATCAGGGTATTCCTATCGGCGGATACAACAAAATAATTGAAAAAGTGCTGGAAGGCATAGATGTAGAACTTAACTGCGATTATAACATCTGCTTTGATAAAGACCAAAAGATAGCAGAAAAAGTAATCTACACAGGTGCCATAGATGAATATTTTAACTATCAGTTAGGCCATCTTGAATACCGCGGTTTAAAATTTGAAACTGAAAGATTGGAGCAGGAAAACTATCAGGGCGTAGCAGTAATGAACTTTACCGACAGCGAAACGCCTTATACCAGAATAATAGAACACAAACACTTTGAATTTGGCAAACAGCCGGTAACATATATAACCAAAGAATATCCGCAGGACTGGAAATTAGGGGAAGAAGCCTACTATCCTGTTAATGACGATAAAAATCAAGAGCTGTATGCTAAATATAAAGAACTTGCCGACAAAGAAAAGAATGTAATCTTTGGCGGCAGGTTAGGCGAATACAAATATTATGACATGGATAAAGTAATAGAAAGCGCATTAAACCTTGCAGAAAAGGAACTGAAATAACAGCTTGGATATAAAAATACTTGTAGCAGCACATAAAAAATACTGGATGCCTGATGAGGATGTCTACCTGCCGATACATGTAGGCAGGGAAGGTAAAGATGATTTAGGATACTTAGGCGATAACACAGGAGAGAACATCTCTGATAAAAACGCCAATTACTGTGAGCTTACCGGCCTTTACTGGGCATGGAGAAATTTAGATTGTGACTATATAGGCTTATGCCATTACCGCAGGTATTTTGCAAATAAAAATATACATGGCAACGGCGTGGAAAAGAAGAAAGCTGCCATTTTAAAAAGGCAGGACTATGAAAAATTGCTGCAAGAGGATGATGTAATACTGCCGGTAAAACGGAATTATTACATCGAAACAGTACGCAGCCACTATGAGCATGCACATAACAAACGTGATTTAGATGAAACAGAAAAAATAATAGCAGAACTTTATCCGGAATATATCAGCGCCTTTGAAACAGTAATGCAAAGGACGAAACTGCATATTTTAAATATGTTTGTAATGAAAAAAGAACTGTTTGATGCATACTGCCAATGGCTGTTCAACATACTATTTGAACTTGAAAAACAGATAGATATTAGAAGTTATAACCAATATGAAGCGAGAGTATACGGGTTTATATCAGAACGGCTGTTTAACGTATGGCTTGAAAAACAGCAGCTGAAGAGTGAAGAAATACCAGTAATAAACTTAGAGCCTGTTAATTGGGGTAATAAAATATATAAATTTTTATTACGAAAATTAAAATGGAGTTTTAAATATGGAAAATACTAGGCCGATGGTTAGCGTAATAGTTCTAACGTATAACCACGAAAAATATATACAACAAGCATTAGATAGCATTTTAATGCAAAAAGTTAAATTTGACTATGAAATACTTATAGGTGATGATGCTTCAACTGATAAAACAGTTGAAATATTAAAAAAATATAAAAAGAAATATCCTAAAATAATTAAGCTTTTCTTAAATGAAGTAAATATGGGACCAACCCATAATGCTTATAATTTGCTTACTAATGCAAAAGGAAAATATTTAGCAACTTGTGAAGGCGATGATTATTGGACAGATGATAATAAGCTGCAAATACAGGTGGAATTTTTAGAAAAAAATAAAGAATTAGTGGGATGTACGCATTATTTTACTATTGTGAATGAAGATAATATTCCATATAAAAATCAATTTCTAAGTTGGGTGAAACAAAAAAATATATTTACTATAAATGATTTTTGTGGAATGTTTTTACCAGGTCAGCCAGGTACATTTCTGAAAAGAAATTTACTTTGGGATAAAACAATTGATTTTACTTATATTTATAAAATTCACTCTTATGTTGGTGATAAAACTGTTATGCTTTTATATTTATTAAATGGAAATTTTGGATTGATAAAAAAATATATGAGTTGTTACAGAAAATCTTATCATAATTCTATAACAAGTGTCATATCTGAAAATAAATTAAAATTTTTAAATGAAGACTATAATATGTTGAAAGCCTTTGAAAAGATATCTTTGAAATTTAATAAAATGTATAATTTTTCTAGAGGTAAAAAAATTATATTCGCTAAAGCTATATATTTTTACGTTAAAACTTCGAAAATAGCGTATTTAAATTTAGCAAAGATAATATTAAAAGAATCTGATAATAATATAGCTTTTATTTTGTATGTACCGTTTTACTATATTTCAAGAATTATAGATATTATAAAAAATTATAGTAGGTGATGAAATGAAATTAGGAATAATGCAGCCATATTTTTTCCCTTATTTAGGATATTTTGCACTTATAAAATATACAGATAAGTGGATTGTTTTTGATACTGTTCAATATATAGAAAGAGGTTGGATAAATAGAAATCGTATTATAAATCCAACTAAACCTGAAGATATGTATATTAACATACCTTTGGAAAATCATCATAGAGATATATTAATAAAAGATGTTTTAATAAGTAGTAATGAAAATTATAAAGATAAAATATTAGCTCAATTGTGGAGCTCATATAGGAAAAGAGCTAAATATTTTAATAATATTTATAAACTTGTAGAAGAAGTGCTTGCTTTAAATACAAAGAGTATAACAGAGTTGAATGTTTATACTTTAAAGAAAGTAAATGATTATCTTGAGATACCATTTGACTATGAGATATTTTCAAAAATGAATTTAACTATTGATAAAGTACATGATTCAGGCGAATGGGCTTTAAATATTTCTAAAGCATTAAATGCTTCTGAATATGTCAATCCTCCTGGTGGAATTGAGTTGTTTAACAGAGAAAAATTTAAGCAAAATAATATTGATTTAAAATTTCTAAAAATTAATTTAAGACCATATAATCAAAAAAAAGCTAAATTTATAGAAGGTTTGTCAATAATTGATGTAATGATGTTTAATGATATTAAAACAATAAATAAAATGTTGGAGGATTATACGATAATATGTTAATTAATAAATTAGCTATTAATAGGGAAAATTTTTTCGCACCAACGTTGTTCTACGATAGTGCTAGAGCTGCTTTTGGCGATATATTGGATTATTTTTATCATGAACAAAATATAAAAATCATATTTATGCCAGCATATATAGGAATTTCACCTAAAGAAGGAAGTGGCCTTTATGATCCAATAAAGGATAGGGAATATATAAAACCGATATTTTATAAAATGAATAATGATTTAACGATTAATCAAAAAGACTTATTTGAAAAAATTAGTAATAATAATTCAAAATTTCTTTTATTATTTGTTAATTATTTTGGCTTTATTGACTCACAAATAGAAAGCATTTATAAGTTTGTAAAAGAACATAATGGATATTTTATTGAAGATAACGCACATGCATTTTTTACGTATTTGAATCAAAAATATAATTTTTCTGATGTATCTTTCTTTTCCCTACATAAGCAATTTCCATTTGAAAAAGGTGGGATGCTTAAAATACATGATAAAAAAATTGATTCTATAAAATTCAATGGTAGTATTTATCCTAAAAAAGAATATAACTTTTTGAATTATTCGTTTAAGGGTATACAAAATATAATGATTAAAAATTTTCATATGTTAAATGAAAAGCTTTCTTCTAAAAGTGCGTATGTTGAAATATTAAGACCTAATCTTACTGAAGGAACAGTTCCACAATCTTTTCCTATATTATTGAAAAATGGGGATAGATTTAAAATTTATGAAATTTTAAATAGTAAAGGTTATGGAGTGACTAGTTTGTATCATACTTTAATAGAACCGTTAAGGAAAGATGAATTTTATGAAAGTTTAAAAGTATCATCTAAAATATTAAATTTACCAGTTCATCAAGATGTCAATGAAGATAGTATAAATAAAATGGTTAATGATTTTGTCAGATTATTTTAGAGAGGTATATTTGCGTTTATGATTTCTTATAAATATTTGCACGTATTTGTATTACATCATTATAATAAAGAAACTCAAAAAATGAATTTTGAGTATTTAAATGAAGCGAAAAAAGGAGGAGTAGAGTTTTTATTTTTAATTACAGATACTGAAAGTAATGTAAATGAATATCATTGTAGTTCGTATTTTACAGTAAATATACATAATATTAGTTTTTTAAAAATAAGAGAAATAAATAAAATATTTAGTAAATACGATTATATTATTTGGCACGGTTTGTATCTTTCTGGGAAATGGTATTTGTTTTTTTATTTTTTCAGAAAGTATGTTGCAAAATTTATTTGGATTTCTCAAAGCGTTGATTTATATAATTGGAAAAGAAAAAATAATAAATTAAGTAATATTTTATACAATTATTTTGGAGATAAATTTAGAAAACAAATACAGTATTTTGCTTCAGTTATTATTAATGATTGTGTTTATTGGGAAAAAAATATAAATCAACATGGGCGACCTTTTTTAGTTAATTATTTTCAAAGAAATTGGTTATGTGATATTAATAAATTAATAAAGCGTAATAATAACAAAAGAAAACATAAATTAAAGTTTTTAATAGGATTAGGCTCTTCTAAATTTGATCAGCATATTCAATTGTTAAACATTTTGATCAAATATAGATATGATAATATAAAAATTATTTTAATTAATGATGGTGAAATTTCAAATATTGAATATTTTACTAAGGTTAATGAGTATGCAAAATTAATGTTTGGTAACAAAGTAACCATTTTAAAATGCAAAAAATTTTCAAAAAAATATTTTAGTATTTTAAATAGTACGGATATTGTTTTAACAAATATTAAAAATAATATTACACATTATGATTATCAGTACGAAAGTATTTGTGCTGCACTGTTCCTAAAAAAGATAGTATTTTTATCTAATAAAAACAATTTAACAAAATACTTACAAAGTAAAAAAATAAAAATATATAAATTAGAAGATATGAATAGTTATTCTTTTTTAGAATTAAAAAAAATAGTATCAAATACTCAAGAAAATGACGCCGCATTAAAAGAGATTAAAGATAATATAAAATATAACAAATATTGGGCAAATTTATTTTCTTCATTAGATTATAATAATTCTTATTTTAAGTTTTTACATATAATTAGGCCTAGTGTTGAATTGTCATTGCCAATAATGACAATAATAACCGAAAAGTTTAATTCTAATGATCATAGATTTTTAATAAGACGTCGAATTAATAGTAGTGCTTGTGAAAAATTTATGGAATTACCAATTGTGGATTTATTTTTAATAGGAAAAACTAGAATAAAACGATTTATTTATTTTTATAGGAAGTTAAAAGCTTGCGATATAATTATTTGGCATGGATTATATATAGGTTATGGACAACCAGTTTTGTCTTTAAAAGAGCTTGCTTTTTTATGTTTATTTCCCAAATTTTTAGATAAAATTGCATGGGTTGGTTGGGGCATAGATTTATATCAATGGGAGAAAAAAACTTATAATTATTTTACTATAAAAAATATTTTTATTAATTGTATTAACAAATTAAGTTATAGAACACGTTTAAAAATAAATTATTTTATATCTATATTTCCACCTGATGCCGAAAGTTTTAAAGATCAGTTTGGACAAAAGAATAATGCGCTTATATTTGATGGTACTTATTCTAACCCTTATTTTATTACTAATATAGAAGAAAGTAAGCCGTTATATCGAAAAAAATATCCTACAGTTCCACTGAGGATTATGCTTGGACATAGTGCAAACGAATATAATGATCATTATTATTTATTAGATTTATTAGCTAAATATAGATATGAAAATATCAATATTTATTTACCGTTAAGTACCGGCCCTAATAGAAAGTACGCAAAAGAAGTTGAAAATTATGGAAAGAAATTATATGGGAATAAAATGGTAGCCATAAATAATAAAATGCCATTAAAAAAATATTTGGAATTTCTATGGTATATGGATATAGCGATTTTTAATATTAAAAATCAAGCTGCAGTAGGCAATTTAATGAATTTATTTTATATGCGAAAGAAGATTTTTTTGCCAAGAGATGGTTTGATGTATAAGTTTTTTAAATCGAAAGATATTGAGGTTTTTGATACTAATGATATTGTAAATATGAAATTTATAGAGTTCTCAAGTACGACTTTGAAGCCAAAACCGCCTGAATATATATTAGAAAGGGTTGATTATGAAAAAAATTGTAAGAAATGGGAAAAAATTTTTAATAAAATTTATGAAGAATACGAAAGGAAGAATCATTAAATGAAAAATAAGCAATTGAAAAAATTATTGATATTAGGTAATGCTATTTCTTCTATAGAAATTATTAAAATTGCTAAATCTCTTGGAGCCATAACAATTGCAACGGATAATATACCTAATTCTGAGTTTAAGAAGTATGCTGATATAGCCTATGATATAAGTACATCAGACCTCGAGGCTTTAGAACAAATGGCTAAGGAAGAGGGGGTAACAGCAGTATTTGCTGGTGCAAGTGAATTTAATATAGAACAAGCTTTAATATTAAGTAATAGGCTAAAAACCCCTTTTTATGCGACATATGAACAGTGGAAGTTATTATCTAATAAAAGAACTTTTAAAGACTTATGCAGGAATTATAATATTCCTGTGGTGGATGAATATGATTTTTCAAAAGGAATTCCAATAGATAGAGATTCTTTGCAATATCCAATTATTATAAAACCAGTTGATGGGACAGCGGGAAGAGGAATCAGTGTTTGTAATAATATAAATGAACTTGAACGTGGATATGAATATGCTCTTGAATATTCTAAATCCAAAAAAATTATAGCCGAAAGATATATGAAAGGAGAAGAGGTTGTTATTTATTATACACTTCAAGATGGTTATATTAGTTTATCAGCAATGTGTGATAGGTATACTATAAAACAACCTGGAGTTGCTCCATTACCGAGTGCTTATATATTCCCGTCAAAACATTTAAAAGAGTATCAAAAATACGATGATAAAAATGTAAAAGAGATGTTTAAGTCATTAAATATGAAGAATGGATTTTTATTTATCCAATCTTTTGTTGAAGATGGTCGTGTTAGATTTTATGAGATGGGATATAGAATTGCTGGTGCACAGGGGCAAAATATTATTTCGGCAGTTAATGGTGTAGATGCTTTAGAAATGCTTGTACGGTTTGCGTTAACTGGTAAAATGAGTGGATATAATTTAAAAACTCAAGATACAGCGAATTTTAAAAAATTTGCTTGTAAACTTACACCTGTATTAAAAAAAGGAAAAATTTCTAGAATTTGTGGACTTGATGAAGTGGAAAAAATGAGTTGTGTCACTAAGGTAGTACCGGTTAATAAAGTTGGAAATATAATAGATGATGAAATGGTTGGAACTTTAAAGCAATTATTAACAAGAATATATTTAATTGCTGATACTTTAGAAGAATTAAAAGAGAAAATTGATGAAATTCAAAAAAATTTGATAGTCTACGATGAAAATGGAGAAAATATGATTTTGGAGAAATTTAATACAAATATTTTGTAAATAGTCCGAAGAGGTAGATTTATGATGCATGAAATTTTAAAAAAATATTGTAATTTATTGAAGATTTCAAATAAAAATACTGAGTTAAAAAATGTTGATACTATAAAGCAAAAAGCTAATGAAATAGAATTTTATAAAATACTCAATGAGTCGTTAATTGAAAAAGAAAAATATAAAATTTTCAGAAAAGAACGAGTAAAAGAAATTAATGCTGCTGCTGATAAAAAAAACACAGAAATTTATAATTTGGATAATTCTATTTTAAACAATTTATCATTGAACAAAGAAGATCTTATACCGCTAACTGATAAAGAAAAACAAGAAATTAATGAATTTTGGAAGCCTTATGAATTTGCTTATAAAAATAATCCTAAAATACAATGGGCTTATTCAAGAATGTCTGGTAGATTTGATCCTTCTTATTTAGGATGGGGATGCCAGTTTATTTTATTACGAAATTTTTGGGAATTTAAATTTATACGAACACTTACATTAAAACATTTAACAGCTTGGTTTTTAAAAGACTTAATCCCTATGCCAGAGACGTATGTTCTTTGCGAATGGGGGGAAAATATTACGATGGAAATAGAGAAAAAATTACTAGGGAAAAAGCAATAAAAATTTTACTTAATATATCTAATCAAGGGAAGAAAATATTATTAAAACCTTCAGATGGAGTTTGTGGATTAGGTATTTATATTATAAAGGAATATAGTAATGAAAATGAAATAAAAAAATATTTCGAAATTTATAAAGATAAGTTTTTATGTCAAGAGTTTATAAAAAATCATTCTTCATATAGTACGGGTGAGGCTTTAAATACTTTAAGAATAGTTACTTTTATATATAATGATGAAGTACATTGGATTGGCTCTATGTTAAGAATGGGAGTTAATGGAGTTGTAGATAATTGGCATGCTGGCGGGATAAGTTGTCCGGTTAATAAATATGGTGTTTGTGGTAATTTTGCTGTTGCTTTAAATGGTGCAAGATATTATAAACATCCTAATAATTTTGAGTTCGCAGAACGTAAATTATTTAATTATGATGCAGCACATAATTTAGCTATAACATTACATAAGAAGTTTCCTTTTGTTAAATTAATTTCGTGGGATATTGCTATAAACGAACAAGGAAAGCCAATTGTTTTAGAATTTGGAAATCCAGGTGATTCAAGTATTATGGAAGCAGGTGGTTTTAACATTTATTTAAATAGGAATGTCGTAAAAGAAATTTTAGACGAATATTTGATAAATAGATTTTACTATTTAAAAGCAGTATTTGATTGGGACTATAAGGAATTTAAAAATAATATAGTGTTAATCAGATATTGTGGGTTTAATGATATTATAAAAGTACCTGAAACTATTGATGGGAAAAAAATAACAGTGTTATCAAATGGTGCTATAAAAAAAGCCAATATAAGAGAAATATATATTTCTAAAAATATCAAAATAGAAACTAATGCAATATGTATAAAAAATGTAAAAGTTATTCAATATTAATAGTACTTAGAAAGGAAATATATGAAACAAATTAACGTAACACGTTCTTCTATGCCGCCGCTTGAAGAATATGTTAATGAAATAAAAGATTTATGGGAATCAAGATGGTTGACACATTCTGGAATTAAGCATCAGATGCTTGAGAAAAAATTAAAGCATTATTTAGATGTTAAAAACTTAACGTTATTTGCTAATGGACATCTAGCATTAGAAGCGGCAATAGATGTTTTGGAGTTAAAAGGAGAAGTCATAACAACTCCTTTTACTTATGCATCTACTACGCAAGCTATTGTAAGAAATGGTTTAACTCCTGTCTTTTGTGATATTGAACCTGATTTTTATACAATAGATGCCGCTAAAATAGAAGAAGTGATTACGGAAAAAACTTCTGCAATTTTACCTGTACATGTGTATGGAAATGTTTGCGATTATAAGGCTATAAAAAAAATTGCTGAGAAATATAATTTAAAAGTTATTTATGACGCTGCGCATGCTTTTGGAGAAAAGGTTGATAATATTGGTATCGGCAATATTGGCGATGCGGCTATGTTTAGTTTTCATGCAACAAAAGTTTTTCACACTATTGAAGGTGGTGGATTAGTTTATAAAGATATTAATTTGAAAGAAAATTTTGATGCGTGGAAAATGTACGGAATGTACAGTAAAGAAGATGCAGAACGTATTGGCTTGAATGCAAAAATGACTGAGTTTGCCGCAGCAATGGGATTATGTAATTTAAGGCATGTCGATGACGAAATTGCTAAGCGTAAAAAATGTGTAGAAACATACCGCAAATTGCTGGGAAATATTGAAGGAATTAAATTGTGCAAGGAACAAGAACATGTAGTTTCTAATTATGCTTATTTTCCAGTATATTTTGATAAAAAGAAGTTTGGCAAAAACAGAGATGAAATTGCTAATATATTGGCTGGAAATAATATTTTTGCACGTAAATATTTTTATCCATTAACTTCTAATTTTACAGTATATCAGGATAAATTTAAAATTCAGGATACTCCTGTTGCCAAAGATGCTTCACTAAATATATTGACTTTGCCTTTGTATGCTGATTTGGCATTAGAAGATGTTGAAAGAATTTGCGAGATTATTATAAGGAGCAGATAATTATGAAAGCAATTATTTTAGCAGGTGGTTCAGGTACAAGATTATATCCGACAACGATAGCGATTTCCAAACAAATGCTTCCAATTTATGATAAACCGATGATTTATTATCCTTTATCTGTAGTAATGCTTGCTGGTATTAGGGATATTTTAATTATTTCAACTCCGCGTGATTTACCTGCGTTTAAAGAGCTTTTAAAAGATGGGAAACATTTAGGATTAAACATTAACTATGCTGTACAAGATAAGCCGCGTGGGCTTGCAGAAGCGTTTATTATTGGCGAAGAATTTATTGGCAATGATAATGTTATGCTTGTTTTGGGCGATAATATTTTTTATGGAAGCCACTTGTCTGCAACTTTAGAAAAATCTGCACAATTAAAAGAAGGTGCTTTGGTATTTGGATATAAGGTTCCGAATCCGCAAGATTATGGCATTGTAGAATTTGATAAAGAATGGAATGTTTTATCGGTAGAAGAAAAACCAGAGCATCCAAAGTCTGATTATGCTATTCCGGGGCTATATTTTTACGATAATAATGTTGTGGAAATTGCTAAAGGCGTAAAACCTTCTGCACGCGGTGAAGTAGAAATTACATCTGTTAATGCGGAATATTTAAAACATGGTAAGTTAAAAGTTCAGCTGTTGGGGCGTGGTACGGCTTGGCTTGATACAGGTACGCATAGCGGATTGCTTGAGGCAAGTGATTTTGTAGCGATTTTTCAGCGCAGGCAGGGGTTATATATATCCTGTATTGAAGAAATTGCTTACAGAAAAGGTTATATTACTAAAGAGCAATTACTTAAATTAGCTGAACCAATGTTAAAGACTAATTATGGCAAATATTTGCAAAAAATAGCACAGGAATTTTGAAGTTAGTAATGATGTTTGAAAAAATAAAATTGTCAATGGCACAGAACAGGTTTTTGTTTGAAGAACTTGTTAAACGTGATTTTAAAAAGAAATATAAACGTACAGTTTTAGGAATTGTGTGGAGTATGTTATCACCTTTGATGATGTTAGGTGTTATTAGTTTTGTTTTTTCACAATTCTTTGGGCGTACAATAGAATATTATGTTTTATATGTTTTAGCAGGGCAGACAGTGTTTGCTTATTTTTCGGAATCAACTAACACCGGAATGGTTTCTTTACTTAATAATGCAAGCATATTTAGTAAAATAAATGTTTCAAAGTATTTATTTGTATTATCACGTAATATTTCTGCCTTAATTAATTTTTTGCTGACTTTAGTGATTTTTTTCTGTTTTGTTTTTGCTTATGGAATTAAGCCGGCATTAACGATGCTGCTAATTGTATATCCAATAATTTGTTTAATTATTTTTAATTATGGTATAGGTTTAATATTATCAGCATTATATATTTTCTTTAGGGATATTCAATATTTATATAGCGTTTTATTACAAATTATTATGTATGGGTCGGCAATTTTTTATAATATTAATATATTAGATGCAGACTATCAAAATATATTTTATTTTAATCCGCTATATGTTTATATTACATTTATTAGGGAAATAGTTATTTATAGTCAGCTTCCTGATATAAGAATGATAATTTTGTGCGGATTATATGCTATTATTTCAATTGGAATTGGGCTATGGATTTATAAAAAATATAATTATAAATTTGTATATTATATTTAAAAGAGTGGTAAAGTGGAAACAATCAGAGTTGAAAATTTAAGAGTAGAATATTTAACTGGCGATATAAAAAACATAGGCTTAAAAGAATTTGTAATGATGAAGATGCATGGAAAGCATAAAATAGAAAAATTTGTTGCTTTAAATAATATCTCTTTTACATTACAGAAAGGTGATATGCTGGGCATTGTTGGCGGCAACGGTGCAGGAAAATCTACTTTATTAAAAGTTGTTTCAGGTATTATGAAACCACAAGCAGGTAAATGTATTGTGCAAGGCAGCATTGCAGCTTTGCTTGAACTCGCCAGTGGTTTTGACGGGGATTTAACCGTTAAAGAAAATACTTTTTTGCGTGGGGCTATGCTTGGATATACAAAAGCATTTATGTATGAAAAATATCAGGAGATTATAGATTTTGCTGAACTTAATGAATTTCAGGATAGGCCGTTTCGCCAACTTTCTTCTGGAATGAAATCGCGTTTGGCGTTTTCTATTGCAAGTATGGTTAAACCGGATATTTTAATATTGGATGAAGTTTTATCTGTTGGAGATGGGGCTTTTAGAATTAAAAGCGAAAAGAAAATGCAGAATATAATTTCAGGTGGTACAACTACTTTATTTGTTTCACATTCATTGGAACAAATCAGAAGATTATGTAATAAAGTTTTATGGATAGAAAAAGGTAAACAGATTGCTTTTGGTAGTAGCAAAGAAATTTGTGATAAATATGAAGACTTTAGTAAGAGGTAAAAGATGAATTATAACAATATTATGTTTGAAATTGTTTTATCTTTGTTAGAAAAACAGCAAAGTGCTGATACTTTGCAAAATATTTTATTGTGGATAAAACAAAAAAATAAAAATTTAAAAGTAGATATTGAAAAAATTTCTTTAGAAGACGATAAATTTTGGTATTACGATAAAAATGATGGTAGAATAAAAAATATTAATAATACTTTTTTTTCTATTGCTGGTATAAAAGTTATTAAATGCCAAAATGATAAAATTGTAAGAATAGAACAACCTATTATATTACAGGAAGAAATAGGTTTGTTAGGAATTATTTGTAGAAAAATTAATGGAGTTATGCATTTTCTTATGCAGGCTAAAATTGAACCAGGAAATGTAAATAAAATACAGATTTCTCCAACAATTCAAGCAACCAAAAGTAATTTTACGCAAAAACATGGTGGTAATAAACCAGCATATTTGGATTATTTTATCAACAGAAATAATAATATTATTTTAATAGACCAACTACAGTCTGAACAATCTTCTAGATTTTTAAAGAAAAGAAACAGAAATATTATAATATATATAGAGGATGATATAGAAGTATTACCTAGTCATAAATGGATGACTTTATATCAAATTAAACAATTGATGTGCTATGAAAATTTGGTAAATATGGATACAAGAACAGTTTTATCATGTTTGCCTTTTTCTAGATGTTTTTTTAATAAAGAGCAATTGCATATATTAGAACAAAAATTTAGCGATAAGTACTTATTTAGGTCTATTTTTAATTTTGATGATAATAAATTTCCTGAAATTTTTAATAAACTAAATAATTATAAAATGTTGGGAGATCAAAAACGACAATTAATATCATTAGATAAATTGAAAGATTGGCAATTTATTAATAATGAATTTATATGTACTAAACAATATCCGTTTAAAGTTGTATTTTGTAAAATTTTAATAGAAGGTAGAGAAGTAAAAGAATGGACTCAACCGTTATTTGAAGCTAATGGATCAGCTCTTTTTGGTTTGTTTTGTTGTGATAATTTAGGCAAAAAGGAATTTTTGATAAAGATAAAAAGAGAGATAGGTTGTTTTGATAAAGTTGAATTAGGACCAACAATACAAAAAGAAGCTATAGAATTTACAACAGATAATGATATCGAAGAATTATTTTATAAGAAAATAAATAAGAATGAAGGAATTGTTTTTTCAAACATTTTATCTGAGGAAGGTGGGAGGTTTTATCATGAACAAAATAGAAATATTATTATAAAAATAAATAAAAATGAAATACATGATTTAGATGAAGATTATATATGGGTAGATTATAAAACATTATGTGATTTGATACAGATTAATAACATAATAAATATTCAGTTAAGAAATTTATTGTCTGTTTTGAAGGGATAAGATTTATGACTAAATATAAATTAGGAATTTTAGGAACTGCTGATATAGCTTTTAGAAGATTTGTGCCTGCTTTATTATGCAATAAAAATATTGAATACATAGGAGTTGCTTCTCGAAATTTAAAGAACACGGAAAAGTTTGTAAATAAGTTTGGTGGAAAAGGTTATTCTTCATATGAAGAACTTATTGAAGATAAAAATATTAATATAGTCTATATTCCATTACCGCCTGCTTTACATTATGAGTGGGGGAAAAAAGCTTTACTTGCAAATAAAAATGTATTTATGGAAAAACCTTGTTGTGTAAATTATTTACAAACCAAAGAATTATGTGAAATTGCTAAATCGAAAGAACTTGCTGTATATGAAAATTATATGTTTTTAAGACATAAACAATTAAATATAGTAAAAGATTATATAAAAGAAATGGGAAGAATTAGGTTAATTAGAATTGCTTTTGGTTTTCCGAAAAGAGACAGTAATGATTTTAGATATAATAAAATTTTAGGCGGCGGAGCATTATTAGATTGTGGTGGATATACTGTAAAATTGGCAAATGAATTATTAGGTCAGTCAATTAAGTTAAAATATGTAAATTTGAATAGAGAAAATTATGAAGTTGATATTTATGGCAGTGCTGCTTTTGTAAATAATAATGGTTTAATGGCACAGATTGCTTTTGGAATGGATAATGCCTATAAATGTGAATTGGAGATATGGGGTGAAAAGGAAATATTAAGAGCGCCTAGAATTTTTACAGCACCTTCTGATTATGAAGTCAAAATAATGTTTGAATCTGATGGAGATGTTAAAAATATATTAATCGGCAAAGATGACCAATTTTATAATTCTATAGAATATTTTGAAGAATGTTTGCAAAATAAAAAAGTATTATATAAGGAAATGAGAAATATTTTAAGGCAAAGTAAAATAATATCCTTAATGTTAGGAGATGAAAATTAAATGAAACTCATTATCACCGGCGGGGCCGGATTTATAGGAAGCAATTTTATATATTATCAGCTTGAACATCATCCTGAGGATGAATTTATTTGCTTGGATAAGCTGACGTATGCAGGAAATTTAAGTAGCTTAAAAGATGCGATGGAGCAGCCGAACTTTAAGTTTGTGCGCGGCGATATTGCAGGCCGTGATTTTGTTTACAGCTTGTTTGAAGCAGAAAAACCGGATATTGTGGTGAACTTTGCGGCGGAAAGCCACGTTGACCGCAGTATTTTAGAGCCGGAACTGTTTTTAAAGACTAATGTTATCGGCACGGGCGTGTTGATGGATGCCTGCCGCAAGTATGGCATTAAGCGTTACCACCAGGTTAGTACGGATGAAGTGTACGGTGATTTGCCGCTGGGCAGACCTGATTTGTTCTTTACGGAAACAACGCCTCTGCATACTTCGAGCCCGTATTCTGCCTCTAAAGCCGGTGCGGATTTACTGGTTTTAGCATACCACAGAACTTATGGTTTGCCGGTAACAATTTCACGCTGTTCTAATAACTACGGGCCATATCACTTTCCGGAAAAGTTAATTCCCTTAATGATTATTAATGCCCTGTATGATAAAGCTTTGCCGGTTTATGGCGACGGCGCTAACGTGCGCGACTGGCTGTATGTAGAAGACCATTGCAGTGCGATTGATTTAATTATCCGCAAGGGACGCGCGGGCGAAGTTTACAACGTTGGCGGGCATAACGAAAAGAGTAATTTGGATGTTGTGAAAATTATTTTAAAAGCATTAGGCAAAAGTGAAGATTTAATAACATTTGTAAAAGACCGCCCGGGTCACGACAGACGTTATGCCATCGACCCGACCAAAATACACAATGAACTTGGCTGGCTGCCGCAAACGAAGTTTGTGAACGGCATAGCCAAAACTATTGACTGGTATTTAGCCAATAAGGATTGGTGGCAGGAAATTATCAGCGGAGAATACCAGAATTATTACGAAAAAATGTATAAAAACAGGTAAAATAAAAAGCTCTTGTTTCTATATTAAGAAGCAAGAGCTTTTGTGTATTATTTTGTTTTTACCTTATTTTACTCGGTATTATAGATTCTAAAAACGCACGGACAACGTTGGGGTCAAAGTCGGTGCCGGCTTTGTCGTTCATTTCCTTAATGGCTTCCATAGGCGTTTTTTGCCAGTAATGGGTGCAGGGGTTTACAATGCGGTCGTAATAATTGGCTACGGCGATTATACGCGCTCCCAGCGGTATGTTTACGCCTTTTAAACGCTTGGGGTAACCGGTGCCGTCCCACTTTTCGTGGTGGCTGTAAATAATGTCGATAATATGCGCAAATTCCGGAATATTTTCGAGCATACTGGCACCTGCCTGGCAGTGGCGTTTATAGGTAGCCATCTCGCGCGTGCTTAAATAGGGCGATTTTTTTAAAATCGTGTTAGGCACGGAAAGATGCCCGATATCGTGCAGTAGTGCGGCGCTTTTAATGGAAGCGATTTCTGCGGCGGGCAGGCCGAGCTTGGCCGCAATGCAGGCCGAATAGTTGGCAACCTGCTGGCTGTGCATGTATAAACCCGTATCCTTTTTTTGCAGCAGCGTTAAAAGCGAGTTGCATATTTCACGTATGTTATTTTCGCGTGGAAAATCCAGTGTCTGGGGTAAAGCAATCATAAAACAACTATCCTGTTAAAAATCCGTCCAATCAAATCTTGCACATAATAGTATACTACAACGCGGCAAAATATCAAAGAGCATTTTATAAATTTTTTAGCCGCAGGTATTGCAAAAAATCTATTAGCCGCTATAATTAAAATGCAGCTCAGGTCTGTGGTTGAAAGTCGATGCCAGTTGCGGGCAAAACGATCCACGTAAGCAGTAAAAATTACTGTGAGCACGGCGCAGCTTAGAAGTAAGTCCTGCCGCGAAAAGCGAGAGGAGCAGTAGTGGGGAGCACGTTGCTTAGGAGCGAACCTCCCAGCAGGCGGGTGTGGGGGCGAAGACCAGGTCAGCTGAGTTGCTTTATTTTATAAAAATTAGCCTTTTTTGCATATTTTTGCTTGTGCAGAAGGGCTTTTAGTTTTATAATATACATTATTATATTATAACCTGCCTGTTGGCAGATATTGGAGGGAGATAACCTGATGAAAAAGTTTTTGGCATTATTAATGGCTGCCATGCTGGCAATGGCACTTGTTACGGCAGGCTGCGGCGGCAGCGGTGAAAAACAGGCGGACGGTGAAAAACTGCTGCGTGTAGGCACTGAACCTTCTTTTGCGCCGTTTGAAATGCAGGCGGAAGGCAGTGAGGAACTTACCGGTTTTGACATGGATTTAATCCGTGCTATCGGCAAACAGCTCGGTTATAAAGTGGAAATCAGCGCAATGGGCTTTGACGCTTTAATTCCTGCTTTGCAGGCAGACAACATTGATGTTGCGCTGGCAGGCATGAGCATTACCGAAGAACGCAAGCAGCAGGTAATTTTTTCTGACCCGTATTATAAATCCGGACTTTTGGTAATGGTACCGAAAGACAACAACGATATTAAGAGCATTGATGATTTAAAAGGCAAGCGTATTGCCGTGCAGATTGGCACTACCGGCGCATTCCGCGCAGAAAAAGTTGAAGGCGCCAAGGTAACAGCGTTTAACGATAACGGCAGCGCTGTGCTGGAAATGAAAAACGGCGCGGCTGACGCTGTTATTAACGATGCTCCGGTGCTGAAATACTTTTTGGCGCAGGGCGGCAGTGAATACGCAAAAACCGTCGGCGAAGTTTTGAATGCCGAAGATTATGGTATTGCTGTTAAAAAAGGCAACGACAAACTGGCTGCCGATATTAACAAGGCTCTTAATGAGCTGAAGCAGAACGGTGAATTTGATAAAATTTACAATAAATGGTTCGGCGAAGCCAAATAATGGTTTTTTATACAGGTTTTTTGAAAGTTTTTGTTGCTTAACCTGTATTTTAGAGCTATAATATTTTAACAGATAAAAGTTTGTAAATTTATGCTGTTGGAGGTTATGTTTATGAAAAAGTATTTGGTGTTTTTAATGGCTGCTTTAATGCTTGTGGCACTGGCAGTTGCAGGCTGCGGCGGCAGCAAGGATGAAGCTAAGGCTCAGCCGGAGAAAGTTTTGCGCGTAGCAACTGAACCGACTTTTGCTCCGTTTGAATTCCAGAAGGAAGGCAGCAATGAACTGGCAGGCTTTGATATGGATTTAATCCGCGCTATCGGCAAAAAACTCGGCTATAAAGTTGAAATTGCCAATATGGGCTTTGATGCATTGATTCCTGCGCTGAACACCGGTAATATTGACGTTGCCATTGCTGGCATGAGCATTACCGATGAAAGAAAACAGGCTGTAGGCATGAGCGACCCTTACTATACTTCCGGCTTGATTGTAATGGTTAAAAAAGACAACAACGACATCAAGAGCATTGATGACCTTACCGGCAAACGCATTGCCGCACAGATTGGCACTACCGGCGCTGACAAAGCAAACAGCGTTAAAGATGCCAAAGTAACCCTTTTCAATACTAATACCGAGTCTGCAATGGAACTGACCAACGGCGGCGTTGACGCTGTTATCAACGACAGCCCGGTTATCGGTTATTATCTGGCACAGGGCGGCAGCGAAGTTGCCAAAACCGTTGGTGACGTAATGGAAGCAGAACAATATGGCATTGCCGTTAAAAAAGACAACACCAAACTGCTTGAAGACATTAACAAAGCTTTGGCAGAACTGAAAAAAGACGGCGAATATGACAAGATTTACAAAACCTGGTTCGGTGAAGTGAAAAAATAAGCATTGCGCCTGAATGCGGGGAACATCAACGGCAACGAAGGTGTGCCCCGTATTTTATTTATTAAAGCGCAGGCTGACTGGAAGGAAAGACAAGCCTAATGGAACTGAATTTTAAACTTATTGAAGATGCGATACCGCTTTTGCTGGCCGGTGCCGGAATTACCCTTGAAATAACCGCCATGAGCGTAGGCTTTGGCTTATTGATAGGTATGATTATCGGCGTTGCAAGGCTTGCCAGCATTAAACCGGTGCGTTATGCAGCTAACTTTTATGTAGATTTTATCCGCGGCACACCGCTTTTGGTACAAATATTTCTGGTATATTTTGCGCTGCCTACTATTATCGGCCAGCGCATTGACCCGTTTTTTGCGGCTATCTGCGCCTGCTCCATTAACAGTGGTGCATATATTGCAGAAATTTTCCGCGCGGGCATCCAGTCTATCGATAAAGGGCAGATGGAAGCCGGGCGCTCTCTGGGTATGACCTGGTACCAGACCATGCGCTATGTAATTATGCCGCAGGCCTTTAAGCGCATTATTCCGCCGCTGGGCAATGAATTTATTGCCATGCTGAAGGATTCTTCGCTGGTTTCCGTTATCGGTTTTGAAGAACTGACAAGACGCGGGCAGCTGATTATTGCGCGTACCTATGCTTCTTTTGAAATCTGGCTGGCAGTTGCCGTAATTTACCTTATTATGACCTTTACGGTTGCGCGCCTGGTAGGGCTGATGGAGCGGAGGTTTGAAACAAAATGAGTACAGAAATGATTAAAATTACAGGCCTTAAAAAAAGCTACGGCAGCCTTGAAGTTTTAAAGGGCATTGACCTTACCATTGCCGAAAAGGAAGTAGTGGTAATTATAGGCCCATCCGGCAGCGGCAAAAGTACGCTTCTGCGCTGCATGAACTACCTTGAAGAACCGACCGAAGGCACGATTGTTGTTGACGGCATTAAGCTGGACGGCGAAGCCAATATTAACGAAGTGCGCAAGGAAGTAGGCATGGTGTTCCAGCGTTTTAACCTTTTCCCGCACATGACGGTGCTTGAAAACCTTGTGCTTGCGCCGATGAAAGTGCGCGGCATTGACCGTAAAACCGCGGAAGCAACGGCTATGGAGCTTTTGGGCAAGGTTGGCCTTTCCGACAAGGCTGATTCCTACCCGGACCAGCTTAGCGGCGGGCAGCAGCAGCGTGTTGCTATTGCGCGTGCGCTTGCCATGAAGCCGAAAGCACTTTTGTTTGATGAACCGACATCTGCGCTTGACCCGGAGCTGATTGGGGAAGTGCTGAACGTGATGCGCCAGTTAGCCGAAGAGGGCATGACGATGCTGGTCGTGACGCACGAGATGAACTTCGCGCGGCATGTGTCGAATCGCGTTGTGTTCATGGAGGGCGGCAGAATCATCGAACAGAACAGCGCACAGGAATTTTTCGCGCACCCGAAAGAAGCGCGGACGCAGGAGTTCCTCGCGAAAATCAACCAACGCTGAAAATCCGGCATTGCTGGTTTTCATAAATGCAATTGGAAGGAGCATTCAAAATGAAGAAGTTTGTCAGTCTCCTGCTGGCGCTGATGATGGCGCTGGGCATGACCGCTCTGGCGGAGGAAAGCAAGGATCAGCTGGCGCGCATTCAGGAAAAGGGCGAAATCGTCATAGCGACGGAAGGTACTTGGGCGCCTTGGACGTACACGGATGAAAACGGTAATTTGGTCGGCTTTGATGTGGAAATTGCGACGGCGATTGCGGAGAAGCTGGGCGTGAAGGCGACGTTCGTGACCGTGGAGTGGGATGGCATCCTCGCCGGCATTGACTCCGGCCGCTACGACATTGCCGCCAACGGCATTGATGTGACCGAACAGCGCTCGGAAAAGTACAACTTCAGCACCCCCTATGCCTTCAACCGCACGGCGCTGGTCGTCCGGGGCGACAACGAGGACATCAAGTCCTTTGAAGACCTGAAGGGCAAGAAGACTACGAACTCCATCGCCAGCACCTACATGATTCTGGCGGAAGAGTTCGGCGCAGAGGTGGTTGGCGTGGATACGCT
>ERZ779671.422-NODE-422-length-21735-cov-2.672970_pt1 | contig 21735 bp, 19 predicted proteins | sample MGYA00511074_ERZ779671 | MGnify/ENA primary metagenome ERZ779671 (study PRJEB29588, sample SAMEA2158454) | human gut metagenome | biome: human gut; feature: human-associated habitat; material: faeces | place: Denmark | collected 2008/2010 ... | reverse complement strand
CCGTTTGAGAGGCGGTCGATTAAGGATGAGAGTGTGGTGACAGAGTTGTCTTTATAGTTTAATGCAGAGCCTATTGCTGCAAACAGATGAGAGTTCTCAGGAACGATAGTGTGCTCGTCATCGAGATTTAAGGTTCTGATAAATGCTGATTTAAGTTCAGACAAAAAGTGCAGAGGACCGCCAAGGAAAGCAACATGTCCCTTGATTGGCTTACCGCAGGCGAGGCCACTGATGGTCTGGTTTACCACGGCCTGAAAGATTGAAGCGGATAAATCCTCGCGTGTGGCTCCTTCATTGATGAGAGGCTGGATATCTGTTTTGGCAAATACTCCACAGCGGGCTGCGATAGGGTAGATGGCCTTGTAGCTTTTTGCGTATTCATTTAGTCCTGTAGCGTCTGTCTGGATGAGAGAAGCCATCTGGTCGATAAATGAGCCTGTACCGCCGGCACATATGCCGTTCATACGCTGTTCCACGTTGCCGCCCTCGAAGTATATGATTTTGGCATCCTCGCCACCTAGCTCTATTGCCACATCGGTCTGTGGAGCATAGTGTGTGAGTGCGGTAGATACAGCTATAACCTCCTGTACGAATGGCACCTCAAGGTGCTTTGCAAGAGTGAGTCCGCCGGAGCCTGTTATCATAGGACAAACTGAAAGGTCACCTGTCTTGTCGTAGGCCTTTCTGATAAGGGACTCAAGTGTCTCCTGTATATTTGCAAAATGACGCTCATAATCGGAAAAAACTAAGGTATTCTGCTCATCCAAAATTGCAATCTTTACCGTAGTTGAGCCGATATCAATGCCCAACTTATGTAAGCTGTTATTTTCCATAGTGGTTCCTCCATAATGTATTACTTATATGTTTTTATATATCTTTCTTCTTATTAAAATATATAATTGTTCTATTATCAAAACAGAGATTATTATACGACAGATATCGACAAATTACAATGACTATAATTATAAAGAATTTGTGAATAATTCGCAGTCTCGTTGACAAAGTATGATTTAACTATCATAATAAATTTTGTAATAACCGCTGCCCTTTGCACTATAGTGTAAAAGGCAGCAATAATATGACAGGAGGATGCAGATACGTGGTTTTATTGCATCGTGATGTAACCACTGCTTGTCACATAATGGTGTGAGCAGCAGTGAAATGAACCATGTCTGCTAAAATGTATGAACTGGCTTAACAAACTAGAACAAAAATATGGAAGTAAAGCGATTCCGAATATCACTAGAATATTTATCGCTGCGAATCTGATAGGCAGTGTGCTGCTTTTGACAAAGGGAGATGTTGTCCTTTATTATCTGCAGTTTTCAGCCTCTGCTATTTTGCACGGACAGGTATGGCGTCTTATAAGCTGGATTTTTGTGCCGAGCGGCAGCATATCATTTTTACAGCTTTTATTTATATTCTGTCTGTGGACGCTTGGAGACAGCATGGAGTCATATCTTGGCTCTTTTAGGATGAATGTGTACTTTTTCGGAGGCTTTTTGCTGTATGATATAGTAGGAATGCTTGCATTTGCAGTGACACATGTATCCATCAATCTGACTATGTACTATATACTTATAGCTATGTATCTGATGCTTGGTCTTTTGATGCCGGAGGCAGAGGTGAGGCTTTACTTTGTGCTTCCTATAAAGATGAAGTGGATGGTGCTTGTTTACTTCGTGATGTTTGCATATGATGTGTATACCTATATGAGCTTTGGATGGCAGATTGGATTGGCATACGGCTCAGAAATCGTACTTGCACTTATAAATCTGTTGGTATTCATTTATGGCTGCAAGCACAGGCTCTCATTCAGACAGAATATGCACCAGAAGAGGAGAAAGGCACAGTTTAAGGCTCAGTTTTCCGAACCTCGCCCGGGAAGTGGCATCTCACGTCACAAGTGCTATATATGCGGCAGAACGGAATTGTCAAATCCTGAATTAACATTCAGATACTGCTCGAAGTGCACCGGCAACAAGGAATACTGTCAGGATCATCTGTTTACACATACGCACGTATAATATACATGTACTACTTTTTCTAATTCATTGACAAAGTAAACTGATGAATTTATAATGGACACAGTATTATTTTCGGAGGAACATATATGGAGAACGAGGCAACAGTTTCGAAAAATTTTATTGAACAGATTATTGAGAAGGACTTGGCAGAGGGTCATTGCAAGACAGTAAAGACCAGATTCCCACCGGAGCCAAACGGTTATTTACATATCGGCCATGCAAAGTCTATTCTTTTAAACTATGGACTGGCAAAGAAGTATGACGGACAGTTCAATCTCAGGTTTGATGATACAAACCCTACCAAGGAGCGTCTGGAGTTTGTAGAGTCTATCGAGGCCGATGTTAAGTGGCTTGGTGCTGACTGGGCTGACAGGAAGTTTTTTGCATCCAATTACTTCGACAAGATGTATGAGTGTGCAGTAGGACTGATAAAGAAGGGAAAGGCATATGTATCTGATCTGACACCTGATGAGATAAGAGAGTATAGAGGTACACTCACAGAGGCCGGCAAGGAGGATCCATACTCAAAGAGAAGTGTTGAGGAAAACTTAGACCTTTTTGAGCGCATGAAAAACGGTGAGTTCGAGGATGGCACAAAGGTGCTTCGTGCGAGAATTGACATGAGCTCTTCAAACATCAATATGAGAGATCCGATTCTTTACCGTGTGGCTCATATGACACATCACAATACAGGTGATAAATGGTGTGTATATCCTATGTATGATTTTGCTCATCCTATAGAGGATGCTATCGAGGGTATCACACATTCTATATGTACTCTTGAGTTTGAAGACCACAGACCACTGTATGACTGGGTGGTTATTGAATGTGGATTTAAGAATTCTCCTGAGGAGTCGCCAAAGCAGATTGAGTTTGCAAAGCTCTATCTGACAAATGTTGTAACAGGAAAGAGATATATCAAGCGTCTTGTGGAGGACGGCATCGTTGATGGCTGGGATGACCCGAGGCTTGTTTCTATAGCAGCGCTCAGACGCAGGGGCTTCACACCGGCGTCTATCCAGAATTTTGTTGATCTGTGTGGTATATCAAAGGCTAACAGCTCTGTTGACTACGCTATGCTTGAGTATTGTATCCGAGAGGATTTAAAGGCTAAGCGCCCTCGTATGATGGCTGTGCTTGATCCGGTCAAGGTGATTATCGACAATTACCCTGAGGGACAGGTTGAGTATCTTGAAGTGGACAATAACGTGGAGAATCCTGAGCTTGGAAAGAGAAAGGTTCCTTTCACCAGAGAGCTTTATGTGGAGAGAGAGGACTTCATGGAGGAGCCACCGAAGAAGTATTTCCGTATGTTCCCTGGCAATGAGGTGCGTTTCATGAATGCTTATTTTGTGAAGTGCAATAGCTGTGTGAAGGACGAAAACGGCAATGTTACAGAGATTCACTGTACATATGACCCGGCATCAAAGGGTGGCAACAGTCCTGATGGCAGAAAGGTCAAGGGAACTATCCACTGGGTTTCAGCCGAGTATGGAAAGCAGGTAACTGTACGTCTTTACGAGAATATCGTAAATGAGGAGCTTGGAGTGTACAATGAGGACGGAAGCTTAAATCTTAATCCAAATTCACTCACAGTGCTTGATAACTGTGTAGTGGAGCCGGAGCTTATGAATGCCAAGGCTTATGACAGCTTCCAGTTTGTCAGAAATGGTTTCTTCTGCGCGGATTGCAAGGACTCAAAGGATGGACAGCCTGTATTTAACAGAATCGTCTCATTAAAGAGCTCATTCAAGCTTCCGACAGCTAAATAGTTTTTGACTAAAAATAAACAGAAGAGAAGAATAGAGGTAAAATATGGATTTAATGTCAGGCATTGACAAATTCGGTTTAAATCCTGAAGACATAAATGACCTGTATGATGAGGATAAAGCAGCTGCCACCGGGGATGCTGCTGTTCAGACAGAGGATGAAACGGATTTTGTTTTCGCAAAGAATATAACATGTCCGGTGTGTGATCAGAGCTTTCAAACCCTGACGGTACGGACATCAAAGATCAGGTTTGCTGGCTCTGATGATGATTTCAGACCGGTTTACAAGGGAATTGATACAATAAAGTATGGTGTCACATCGTGTCCGCATTGTGGTTATAGTGCGATGAATGGCGACTTTGTACATGTATCGAGTACACAGATAAGGCTGCTTAAGGAGCAGATTGCTGCCAAATTTAAGCCCCGCAGCAAGTCTGTGCCCTTGTTATATTCGTATGATGAGGCAATAGACAGATTTAAGCTGGCACTTTTTTCAGCGATTGTTAAAAGAGCTATGCATAGTGAAAAGGCATATATTTGTCTCAAGCTATCATGGCTTTATCGCGGTTTAATCGAACAGCTTACGGCTGATGGTATCTCAACGGAAAGCAAAGAGCTTGTAAATGCACAAAAGGCAGAAAAATATTATTATAAGCAGGCTCTTGATGGAATGACAAGAGCGGTTGAGACTGAGCATTTCCCTATATGTGGTATGAATCAGGATACGGTTGATTTGCTTTTGGCTCAGATGAATTATAAGCTTGACCATTTGGATGTGGCTTCAAAGCTTGTTGCAAGGGTGCTTATATCAAAAAGTGCTTCTAGACACATTAAGGATAAGGCACTTGATTTAAAGAATGAAATTATTAAAAAAATAAGAGATGTGAAATAATTGTTGTTATTTCACATCTCTTTTTCTTTTATTTGTTGTAACAATTAATTATTTTTCTTGTTCTCAAGCTCAAGAAGCTTCATTGCACGCACCTTGAGTGGCAGACCAAACAGTGTGATGAAGCCGTCTGCATCATGGTGATCATATAAATCTCCTGTAGTAAAGCTTGCAAGAGACTCACTGTAGAGTGAATATGGTGAAGTAGTGCCGGCCTTGATGATATTGCCTTTATATAATTTGAATTTAACTTCTCCGGTTACATATTCCTGTGTTGACTCTACGAAAGCCTGGATTGCTTCACGAAGTGGTGTGAACCATTTTCCTTCGTATACTACCTGAGCGAGCTTGTTGCCCATTTCTTTCTTGACCTCCATTGTGGCACGGTCAAGGCAGAGCTCCTCGAGCTGGTCATGTGCCTCCATGAGGATTGTTCCACCAGGAGTCTCATATACACCACGTGATTTCATACCTACTACACGGTTCTCAACGATATCGATGATACCGATGCCGTGCTTGCCACCGAGACGGTTGAGCTCTCTGATGATGTCTGCTACCTTCATCTTTTTGCCGTTGACAGATGTAGGAACACCCTTCTCAAATGTCATTGTAACATACTCACCCTCGTCAGGAGCATGCTCAGGTGTGACGCTTAATACGAGCAGATGGTCATAGTTTGGCTCCTGTGAAGGATCCTCAAGCTCAAGTCCCTCGTGGCTGATGTGCCAGAGGTTACGATCACGGCTGTAGCTTGAATCTGTGCCGAACGGAAGGTCGATTCCGTGTGCCTTACAGTACTCGATCTCAGCCTCACGTGAATCCATTTTCCAGTTGTCCTGACGCCATGGAGCGATTACCTTGATATCAGGAGCGAGCGCCTTGATACCGAGCTCGAAACGGATCTGGTCGTTTCCTTTACCAGTTGCACCGTGGCAGATGGCTACAGCGCCTTCTTTTCTTGCAATCTCTACAAGCTTCTTTGCGATGCCCGGTCTTGCCATTGCTGTTCCAAGGAGGTATTTGTGCTCATAAACTGCGCCGGCCTGTACACAAGGTACGATGTAGTCCTCACTGAACTCATCACAGATATCCTCTATGTAAAGCTTTGAAGCTCCGGATAATTTAGCTCTCTCATCGAGTCCGTCAAGCTCCTCTCCCTGTCCGCAGTTGATGCAGCAGCAGATTACGTCATAGTCATAAGTCTCTTTAAGCCATGGAATGATAGCAGTAGTATCAAGTCCGCCTGAATAAGCTAATACAACTTTGTCTTTCATAAGTGCGTGTCCTCTTTTCGTTTATTCTTTATGATGGTAACCATTAACTGCTTTTGTGTCTAAAAGCCTTGAATAATTACTTTAGAATAAATATATACCAGTTCTTTACATATTGCAAGTGAAAAAATATACATTATTCATGTATAATTATACATAATTTTGTATAATTTTTCTCTTTACGGATTGAAATTACTGTACTATATTATTATGTATGATGCGTCAGACCCATTTTATATGGTTATGCAGAAATACAATATGAAAAGAGGAAATACTATGATAAAGGCTGGTATTATTGGAGCCACCGGATATGCCGGAGCAGAGCTCGTGAGAATTTTGATGAATCATAAAGAGGTAGAGATTGCATGGTATGGCTCACGAAGCTATGTGGATGAGAATTATGCCGATATCTATGGAAATATGTTTCAGATAGTTGATGCAAAGTGCATGGATGACAATATGGAGGAGCTTGCAGAGTCTGTTGATGTGATTTTCACTGCGACCCCACAGGGCTTTTTGGCAGGCGTGCTCACTGAGGATATATTAAGTAAGGTAAAGATTGTCGATCTGTCAGCGGACTTCCGTATCAAGGATGTAGCCACATATGAGAAATGGTACAAGATTGAGCACAAGTCGCCGCAGTTTATTGATGAGGCTGTATATGGTCTGTGTGAGATAAACAGGGACAAGGTCACAAAGGAGACAAGGCTTGTTGCAAATCCGGGCTGCTATACCACATGCTCCATCCTTACAGCTTATCCGCTTGTTAAGGAGGGACTTATTGATACAGATACACTTATCGTCGATGCAAAGTCAGGCACATCTGGCGCAGGACGTGGTGCAAAGACACCTAATCTGTTTTGTGAAGTAAATGAGAGCATGAAGGCATATGGCGTTGCTTCACACAGACATACCCCTGAGATAGAGGAACAGCTTGGATATGCGGCAGGAAAAGAAATCCTTATCAACTTTACTCCACATCTTGTTCCGATGAACAGAGGAATCCTCGCTACAGAGTATGCGACACTTAAGAAAAAGCCTGACGGAACACTTCCTACATATGATGAGATTAAGGCAGTTTACGATAAGTATTATGCAAATGAGAAGTTTGTCAGAGTGCTCAAAAAAGGTGTCTGCCCTGAGACAAAGTGGGTTGAGGGCAGCAACTATGTGGATGTAAACTTTGTGATTGATGAGAGGACCGGCAGAATTATTATGATGGGTGCTCTTGACAATCTGGTAAAGGGTGCTGCAGGACAGGCGGTTCAGAATATGAATCTGTTATTTGGCTTCGATGAGGCAGAGGGACTTAATATGGTTCCTATGTTCCCGTAATAATTAATAATAGGAAAATAATTATCAGAAAGATGCATTATAATGCTGATAGTTATATAAAAATATAAGGATGATTTAATAAAATGAGTAATGAGAATAAATATGAAATAAGGGTTATGACGATAGATGACTATGACGAGGTGTACAGCCTCTGGCAGACCATTCACGGCTTTGGAATCCGTTCTATTGACGACTCAAGAGAGGGAGTCCTTAGATTTCTTAAGAGAAATCCGACTACGAGTGTTGTAGCGGTAGAAGATGGAAAGATAGTTGGAGCCATACTCTGCGGTCACGATGGCAGAAGAGGCTGCCTGTATCATGTATGCGTGGATGAACATTACAGGAAGTGCGGCATCGGTAAGAGTATGGTGGTTGCCTGCATGAGAGCACTTCAGGCAGAGCATATCAACAAGGTGTCAATCATAGCCTTCAAGGTGAATGAGCTTGGAAACCACTTCTGGAAGGAAGAGGGCTGGACATTCAGAGAAGACTTAAACTACTATGATTTCACACTTAACGAAGAAAATATAACAAGATTTAACAAATAAGGAGCAGTACAATGGCAGATAAGAACATGGAACAGGTAATGGAAAAGGCACAGGTGCTCATAGAGGCACTTCCGTATATACAGAGATTTAACAGAAAGATTATCGTTGTAAAGTACGGCGGATCTGCAATGGTTGACGAACAGCTTAAAAAGCAGGTGATCCAGGATGTCACACTTCTCAAGCTGGTTGGCTTCAAGCCTATCATCGTACACGGTGGAGGCAAGGAAATCAGCAAATGGGTAGGAAAGGTCGGCATGGAGCCTGTATTTGTAAACGGACTCAGAAAGACTGATGCCGATACAATGGAGATTGCCGAGATGGTACTGAATAAGGTAAACAAATCTCTCGTTACACTTGTTGAGGAGCTTGGTGTGCAGGCTGTCGGAGTGAGCGGCAAGGACGGTGGCCTCTTAAAGGTAAAGAAAAAGTATTCAAACGGAGAGGATATAGGCTTTGTAGGTGAAATCACTGATGTCAATCCAAAAATTCTTTATGACCTGCTTGAGAAGGATTTTCTTCCAATCGTGTGTCCAATCGGTCTTGATGACGAATACAATACATACAATATCAATGCAGATGATGCAGCATGTGCTATCGCCAGAGCAGTTTCAGCAGAAAAGCTTGCATTCCTCACAGATATCGAGGGTGTATACAAGGATCCTTCAGATAAGAATACTCTTATTTCAGAGCTTACAGTCTCAGATGCAAAGAAGCTTATAGGTGATGGTTTTATCGGCGGAGGCATGCTTCCTAAGCTCAACAACTGCATAGATGCTATCGATAACGGAGTTTCAAGAGTACATATTCTTGATGGACGTATCGCGCACTGCTTACTGCTTGAGATATTCACAAACAGAGGAATCGGAACAGCTATTCTTGGAGATTCGGAGGAAAAATTTAACAATGAGCAATAATATGGATAAACAGTCATACATTGATGAGGCAGAAAAGGAGCTTCTTCACACCTACAACAGATTTTCACTTGTACTCGATCACGGCGAGGGAGTACATCTTTATGATACAGACGGCAATGCATATCTGGACTTTGCCGCAGGAATAGCCGTATGTGCACTTGGATACAGCAATGAACACCACAAGGAGGCATTAAAGGCACAGGTTGATAAGCTTTTACATACATCAAACCTCTACTACAATGCGCCTGTCATCGAGGCGGCAGACAAGGTGCTTAAGGCAAGCAAAATGGACCGTATTTTCTTTACCAACAGCGGTACAGAGGCCATAGAGGGAGCTATCAAAGCAGCAAAGAAATATGCTTTCACAAGAGATGGTCATGCCGGACATGAGATAATTGCCATGAACCATTCCTTCCACGGAAGAAGCATCGGAGCGCTTTCTGTCACCGGCAATGCACATTATCAGGAGCCGTTTGAGCCACTTATGCCGGGCGTTAAATTTGCGGATTTCAATGATTTAGAGAGCGTTAAGGCTCAGGTGACAGACAAAACCTGCGCCATTATTATGGAAACTATTCAGGGTGAGGGCGGTATTTACCCGGCAAAGAAGGAGTTTATCGAGGGAGTGAGAGCTCTCTGCGATGAAAAGGATATTCTTCTTATCCTTGACGAGATACAGTGCGGCATGGGCAGAAGTGGCGAGATGTTCGCATGGCAGAACTATGATGTGAAGCCTGATATCATGACCTGTGCGAAGGCACTCGGCTGTGGCGTGCCTGTTGGTGCCTTTCTCATGACACAGAGGGTGGCAGACAAATCCCTTGCACCGGGCGACCATGGCACCACATACGGCGGCAATCCGTTCGTAGGAGCTGCAGTAAGTGCAGTGTTTGATGAGTTTAAGCGTCTTGATATAGTAAGCCATGTAAAGGAGGTTGCACCTTACCTGGAGAAGAGGCTTGATGAGCTTGTTGCAAAATTCGACTGTCTCACAGCCAGAAGGGGTATGGGACTCATGCAGGGCGTGGAGTGCAGCCTTCCTGTAGGAAAGGTCTCAGCAGAGGCTTTAAATCAAGGCCTTATAGTCATTACGGCAGGCAGCAATGTGCTTAGATTTGTGCCTCCTCTTGTTATCGAAAAGAGTGATGTTGACGAAATGATAGAAAAACTTGAAACAACACTTGTAATACTGTCAAAAAGTCTGTAAAATAAAGAGGACATCGATTTCTCCTTTGAGATTATGATATTAATCAAAGGAGACCATATGAAAAAAATAATATTATTAAGTGCGTTTATTTTAACAATAGCGTTTGGCCTTTGCGGCTGTAAAAAGGATGATGCCACAGTTCATTTTGCTTCTGAAACGGAGCAGACTGCTGTGGTTTCAAGTGATGTAAACAGACAGACTGCTGATTCCAAGGAGAAGAAAGCTTCATCCGATGGAGAACAGGAGCAGAAGGCAAAAGACACAGCAGATGACACTGATGAATCTACTGAGTGGTGCGTCTATATCTGTGGTCAGGTTGCCAATCCCGGTGTATACAGAGTAAAGCCGGGCGCGAGAGTTTGTGAGCTCGTTGATATGGCTGGAGGCATGCTGGATACAGCTGACAAAAGCTTTTGGAATCTGGCATCAGAGCTGTATGATGGGCAGATGCTGTATTTCCCGACTGTAGAGGAGCTTAAGTCGGATCACATACCTGAGGGCACATATACCACCGGCATAGATGGCTCGCTGATGAAGGGCGGCGCTGAGGAACATATAGGCGTAAAGGATGGCAAGCTCAATATCAATACCGCAACTGTCGAGCAGCTAATGGCTCTTTCAGGAATTGGTGAGAGCAAGGCAAAGAGTATTGTTGAAGATCGCGCCAAAAATGGATTGTTTTCTTCGATTGAGGATATCACGAGGGTGTCCGGCATCGGTGAAGCGATGTTTAATAAAATAAAAGATGATATAACAGTAAATTAGGAGTGTATAAATGGCAAAAAAAGTGCTGGTCGTTGACGACGAAAAGTTAATTGTAAAAGGAATACGTTTCAGTCTGCTGCAGGATGGCATGGAAGTAGACTGCGCATATGACGGTGAGGAGGCCTTAAATATGGCGAAGGCCAATTCATATGATATGATTCTTTTAGATGTCATGCTTCCAAAGATGGATGGTTTTGAGGTGTGTCAGGCAATAAGGGAGTTTTCTGATGTCCCGATTGTCATGCTCACTGCAAAGGGCGATGACATGGACAAAATTTTAGGACTTGAGTACGGCGCTGATGACTATATCACAAAGCCATTTAATATTCTTGAGGTAAAGGCCAGAATCAAGGCAATCATGCGGCGTACTTCACCGGAACGTGCACCACAGGTACAGTCATCTGTAATTGAAAAGGGTGATATCAAGCTCGACTGTGACAGCAGACGTCTGTTCATAAACGATAATGAAATCAATTTGACTGCAAGAGAGTTTGAACTGCTCGAGATTCTGATCAAAAATGAAAATAAAGTGTACAGTAGGGAGAGCCTTTTAAAGATTGTATGGGGCGAGGATTACCCGGGTGACGTGCGTACGGTTGATGTGCATGTCAGACGTCTTCGTGAAAAGATTGAGGCAAATCCAAGCGAGCCGAAGTACGTTCATACCAAGTGGGGTGTGGGATATTACTACAACCAGAAGTAATACTTTCAGAAAGGTTCTAAAATGTTTAAGAGTAAAGTACATTTTGCATTTTATAAGAGTCTGAAATCCAGGCTGATTTTCATGATTTTTGTTCTCGTTCTGGTACCGGAGGTGGTGCTGTGCTTCGGCATACTTAACACCTACGAGTCCAGAGCGGTTTCAATCCGCGAAAGTGAAGTGCTTAGTCAGGCAAAGATTCTCGCAAACAAGATATCCACAAGTAAATACTTTGATAAGGATGGCAGTGACTTGAGCAATATTGATGCTCAGATTGACACTCTTACTACTATATATGAGGGCCGTGTGCTCATAGTTGACAAGCATTTTAAGATTATTAAGGATACGTACAATTTAGATGATGGCAATACTATTGTCTCAGAGGAGGTTATCAAGACCTTCTCTGCTTCAGAGATTACAAACTACGATTCTAAAAACCACTATATCGAGCTTTCTGTTCCGATAAGCAATCCAAACGACAAGGATTCAAAGATAGAGGGAGCACTTGTTGTAAGTGTGTCGACGGACAATATATCGCTAAATATGTCGTATCTGACACAGATTGCTGTGACGGTTGCTATTATCGCAGGTGCGGTGGTGCTCTTTTTTGGTGTGCTTGTGCTTTTGCACCTTTTTGTTCCGATTAAGAAGCTTTCTGACGAGATATCAGACATTAAGGATGGCTTTGGAAAAGAGCAGCTGGATGTAGATGACTATGCGGAGACTGCTATAATAAGCAGGAATTTTAATGAGCTGATGAGCGGAATGAAGGTCATGGATGAGTCCAGACAGGAGTTTGTATCGAATGTGTCACATGAGCTCAAGACACCTCTTACTTCCATGAAGGTACTCGCAGATTCCATCAACAGCATGGGTGATGAGGCTCCGATTGAGATGTACAGGGAGTTCATGGGAGATATCACAAGCGAGATAGACAGAGAGACAAAGATAATAAATGACCTGTTATCACTGGTCAAGATGGATAAGTCGGCTGCCACGCTGAATATCGAGAGTGTTAATATCAATGACCTGCTCGAGCAGATTATGAAGAGACTTCAGCCGATTGCTGACAAGCAGCAGGTGGAGCTTGTACTCGAGAGCTTCAGACCGGTAACTGCAGAGATAGATGAGGTGAAGCTGACGCTTGCTTTTACAAACCTCATTGAGAATGCAATCAAGTACAATGACAACGAGACCGGTGGCTATGTGCATGTATCCTTAAATGCGGATCATCAGTATTTCTATCTGAAGGTGGAGGACAACGGTATCGGTATACCGGAGGAGTCCTTAGAGCACATCTATGAGAGATTTTATCGCGTGGACAAGTCGCATTCGAGAGAGATTGGCGGTACAGGTCTGGGACTTGCCATTACAAGAAGCTCTATTCTTATGCATAGGGGAGCTATAAAGGCTCACAGTGTGATGGGAGAGGGCACTACCTTTGATGTGCGTATACCGCTCAACTATATTGTATAGGAGGCTTGACGTGAAAAGAATAATTATATTCGTTCTCACTGCAGTAATTCTGCTCTCCATGGGCGGCTGCACAAAGAAAAAAGCAGATAATACGGTTGAGGTGTTTTGTCTGAATATGGATGTTACGAGCAGCGTGCCGGAGTCATATGTGCTTAGAAGCAAAAACTCAGATGTGGACAAGCAGGTGGATGAGCTCCTTGGAAGACTGCAGGATAAGCCTGAAGACTCAAGACTGCGCAAGGCAATTCCGGATGAGGTGTCTGTGAGAGGTCATGACGAGAAAAACTATAACTGCACTGTGGATTTCAGCAAGGAGTATTATGACCTTACGGCTGCGCAGGAGGTGCTTTTGAGAGCTTCTGTAGTCCGCACGCTCACACAGCTGGATAGTATTTCATATGTGACATTTACCGTAAACAGTATTCCTCTTGTGGACTCGGATGATGAGATTGTCGGTAGCATGGGTGCTGATGATTTTGTTGAGAATCCGGGTGAGCAGATTAATACAAGTGTGAAGGAGACACTCACGCTTTATTTTGCTGACAAGGATGGTACAGGGCTTGAAAAACAGACCAGAGTGATACATTACAGCTCAAATATAGCGCTTGAAAAGCTTGTTGTTGAGCAGCTTATTGAGGGACCGAAGGGCTCTAAGCTCAAGGCAACTCTTCCGGGCACAACAAAGCTTATCAATGTGTCTGTGGCAGATAGAATATGCTATCTGAACTTTGACTCTTCATTCAGAAATAATATTGACAATAAGCTGACAGAGGATGTGGTGCTGTATTCGATAGTTAATTCACTCACCTCACTTCCTACTGTGGACAAGGTACAGATCTCGCTTGACGGTGAGAATGACGGCATGCTGCTTTATAATTACAAGCTAAGCGACATGTATGAGTTTAATAAGGATATAGTGGATTCTGATGATTCCACGGAAAAAACTGAAAAATAGAATAGATTGGATTAGGAGGAGAAGAGTATTAGTAAAAGACCGATGTTTTTATTTGCGTTGGTCTATACTGCAGGAACTGTTTCAGGTATGTATGGCAGGGGCTTTGGTTTTTTGGGTTTTGCCATACTGCTTGTGATTTTAATAGCTGAGTGTGTGGCGTCTAAGGGCAGTTTTTCCGGTGTCAGGCGCATAGTTGTTTTGCTTATCCTGATATCGTCAGCTGTTTTTGCAACAGCACAATTCAGATACGCTTCAGTGGATGAAAACCGTGACAGCTATATGCAGTATATGACAGATGAAAAATCTGTCATCGTCTGGGGGAAGATTTATAAAACTGAATACAAGTATTTCTCATACAGGTATTATATGACGGACTGCGTAGTACAGCCTGGGTACGGCAAGGCTTTTGGCAGAAAAATATCCTGTGGTGATGTCGTGGTATACTGTGACAGCAAAAGCGCACATCTGGGCGATTATATGAAAGCTAACGGCAAGATAGGCTTGTTTAAGTCTGCAACCAATGAGGGAGAGTTTGACAGAGCGCGCTTTTACCGCTCACAGGGAATTGATTTCTCGGTGAATGCAGACAGTATTAAAACAAGCGCCGGTAAACATGCATGGTATTACCACGGACTTGAAAAACTTCGTGATACGCTGTCAGCTTCACTTCTTGAGGTGACTGATGAGACAACGGCAGGAGTGCTTTCGTCCATGCTGCTTGGAGACAAGTCGTATCTGGATGATGAGATAAAGGATTTATACCGGGTCAGTGGTATTTCACATATACTGGCTATTTCCGGTGTTAAGACTCTAAAGTTGGGTATCCCCCTAGTGCCTGAAACCCGCATAAACTGGGGATTTGTGCCACTACATATCGCTATAATTTACATTCTAAAACTGTGCTTAGACGAGGAAATTATTCCCCGTTGTCGTTTTCCTTGTTCAAGGGGGTATTTCACAAAATGTATAAATTGGCAAAAGAAGCAATAATTCAGCGTAAGTTTAATCTTATGGCAGAAGTCTAAAAAATGGCAAAAGGAGAAGATACATATGGCATATAAAAAATATAGAGAAATGAAGGTTTATGAAGCAAGCGGATACCAGTACAAGCGAACCCCAAGCATTGTTCTGAAAGGGAAATGGCTGTCGGATCTGGGATTTGACATCGGAGAGCAGATTGAAGTGAAGTGCGAAGATGGAAGGTTGATTATTACAAAAGCAAATGAAATATGGTCTGTTTGATAGAGTAAAAAATCTAGATGTGATAAAATAGCGTTGGTGATTGATATGGATAATTTAACAAAAGAACAACGTCATAAAAATATGGTTAATATTAAATCGAAGGACACCTCTATTGAGGTGTGCCTTCGAAAGGCTTTGTGGGAACGGGGAATGCGTTATAGAAAGAATTATGACAAGATTCCGGGAAAACCCGATATTGCACTTACAAAGTATAAAATCGCAATCTTTTGTGATAGCGAATTTTTTCATGGTAAGGATTGGGAGGTATTAAAGCCAAGACTGGAAAAGAGCAATAATTCAGATTATTGGATACACAAGATTTCGCGTAATATGGAAAGAGATGATGAGGTAAATAAACAGCTTCTGTTTATGGGATGGACAGTTATTAGATTTTGGGGAAAAGATATATTGAAAAGAACAGATGAGTGCGTAAAGGTAATAGAGGAAGCTATATTTGATAACAAAGTTTCTTATGATAATACGATAGTTGATGACTATGAAATTCAAGAAGAGTAAAATAAAACATTACGCAAGGTATTAAAAACACTTGAAAGTGTTCGCTTTATCGAATATAATATACAAGGTTATTATGGATTTTTACTGTATGGAGGTAACTGCATGGATTTTATTACTTCAGCAGAAGCTGCAGATAAATGGAATATATCTCAGAGAAGAGTAGCGATATATTGCAAAGAAGGAAGAATTGAAGGAGCTGTCTTAAAAGGGCGAATGTGGATGCTTCCTTCTGACGCAAAAAAGCCAGAAGACCCAAGGCGTGCGAGAAAAAAAGCACAAAAAAAATGAGAATAGTATCATAATTAAAACGAAACGAGGAATTTTTGATGAAAAAGCAATTTACATGTGTTGATTTATTTTCCGGGGCCGGAGGATTATCTAGGGGCTTTTATGACGCTGGTTATAATGTAGTGCTTGGCGTAGATTTTGATGATGCTGCTTTGCAGACATTCAAGGCAAATCATGGAAATGCCGAGGCAATGAAACTTGACCTTTTCGATCATAATAATATAAATGTGATTGTTGATTTTCTTAAAGAAAAAAATATAGAATTGGATGTTTTAGTAGGAGGTCCCCCATGTCAGGGATTTTCAATAGCCGGACCAAGAGATATGAATGATAAAAGAAATACTTTGTATCTTGCAATGGTTAAACTTGCTGCTACTTTAAAGCCGCAAGCAGTTGTGTTGGAAAACGTACCCGGTATGCTTCAGACTAATGGCGGGATAGGTGCAAAGAGAATCATAGAAGATTTTGCAGAAATAGGTTACAAAATGACACCGAAACTGTTGTATGCTCCAGATTATGGAATTCCGCAAATTAGGAAAAGAGTATTTTTTGTTGGCTTACGAGATTCTGAAAATGCATTTGAATTTCCAGAACCATTTGTAGATAGCAAAGATTATGTAACATGTGAGGATGCTATTAGCGATTTGCCATCGTTGCAAACATCTGATGGAGAAATAGTATATGGGGAAGAAATTCAAGAATACGAAACTGAACCAAAGACTGAATACCAGAAAATGATGCGTAAGAATTCTAAATCAGTCCGAAATCATATAGGCAGTATACCTATAGAAAAAACTAAGAAAATGATTTCATTGGTTCCAGAAGGAAAGAATTACAAAGCATTACCCGAAGAGTATCGAGGCATGTATAAATATCATGAGGCTCTTACACGATATAATAGTAAGAAGCCATCTTTGACTATTAATACAGGTCATAGATCTCATTTTCACTATAAATATAATAGAATTCCAACTGTAAGGGAGAGCGCAAGATTACAGAGTTTTCCAGATGATTTTATATTTTATGGGAATAAATCGCAACAGTACAAACAAGTCGGAAATGCAGTTCCGCCTATGTTGGGACAGGTTGTTGCAAAAAAATTACTAGAATATTTAAGAGGCTGATTCGATGAAATATAGGATGATAGATTTGTTTGCTGGATGCGGAGGTTTAACAGAAGGGTTTATGCAAACAAAGCAGTATGAGGAGATAGCAGCGGTTGAGTGGCTGCGTCCACAAGTTAATACATTGAGGGAAAGACTGAAAACAAAATGGGGCGAAGCCGATTCGGAACAAAGAGTGATGCATTTTGATATTCAACGAGAAGAAGAACTTTTTTCAGGATGGGATGATGAAGAATTCGGAAAAGGAAAAGGATTGGACTATTTTGTTGAGCAATCAGGAGGCATAGATCTTATTATTGGAGGTCCGCCATGTCAGGCTTATTCTGTTGCTGGAAGGGTGAGAGATGAAAATGGCATGCGAGATGATTATAGAAATTATCTTTTTGAACATTATTTAAATGTGGTGAATAGATACCGCCCTAAATTTTTTGTTTTTGAAAATGTTCCCGGCATATTAAGTGCAGCACCAGATGGCACACCTATAACGGAGCTCATAACAAGGGGATTTGAAGGAATAGGCTACAAAATAACTTCAGAATTAAAAAATGCAGTTGTTAATGCAAGTGATTATGGTGTTCCGCAGAATAGAAGTAGGGTTGTCATACTTGGAGTTGATGCTAGGAGTATTGAAAATGCGGAAGATGTTATAAACAAATTTTATAATGTAATACTTCCAAAATATTGTGTGAAAAAAAAGGTTACGGTGCGTGAAGCAATAGGGGATTTACCAAAATGTATGCCTGTGTTTGATGAAATCAGTCATAAAAAACGTATTTCACATAAAACACCAGAATGCAAGATTACATGGCATATTCCCAGATACAGTAATTTGAGAGATATGGATACTTTTCGAATTTTGGAAGAGGATATTGCATCAGGTTTAAGAGAATATGATAGCAAAAAAATAAGCGAATTATATGAAAAAAAGATTGGATCGAAATCACCAATTCATAGATATCATGTTTTAGAACCTGATGAGCCAAGCACAACAATAATTGCACATTTATATAAAGATGGCAATCGTTTTATACATTATGATCCGGAGCAGCAGAGGACAATTACTGTAAGGGAAGCAGCAAGACTGCAATCATTTCCTGATGATTTTGAGTTTGTTGGAAGTCGTGGGAATGCATATCAAATGATTGGAAATGCAGTGCCACCCAAATTGGCTAATGTGATTGCAAAGGCTGTGGCAGAACTACTGAAGGAGGTGTAGTTATAGAATGTTTCATTATTTGTTTACTAATGATTTAAGAATTTCAAATCTTGAAAGCTTTTTGACAGAGGCTGGAAAATGTTTTGTGGAAGATACCGTGCCAAGTGCAGCAGAAGATAAAAATGCAAACAATAATATGAATACACTTGGCTTTTATTTCAACTTAACTAAGGACAGTAATTGCGCAAAAGCATGTAAAAATGGAGATGTTCGTAAGGTTGTATTAAATTTTATAAAGAAATTTCAGTTTCCGAATCCAAGAACAACAGATTCTTTAAATCAAGCGGTTAATGATGATATTACATTAGCACCTATGAGGATTATTTTGCAACTGCTGTATATTATGGGAATGGCAGATTCTGATAAGGCATATCTGACTAAGGCCGAAATCGCAGAGTATATATTTTTTAATGAAGATGTTGCGAAAAAGGTGCAGCCTGATGTGATTGGTCTTGCAAAAATGATTCTTGAAAAGAGAAACAGGGGCATAAGTCCAGATTTTCCAACGGATGAACAATTAGAAAACAACGATTGCTATTGGAAACAATGTAAACGACAAGTTCGTGAAATGGTAAAAGTATTGTGCTGGTCGGGTTGTGTGAAGGAAGATAGTAATGGTGCAATATCAATCTTTCATGAGAATTTAACGAGGGAAAACAAAGCAGATTTATTTGAAATACTGACCTATAGAGGAAGATGGATTCCTGATAGTAATAAGAATGCAAATGAAAATAAGCAATCATATCAACAGTATATGGATATTGATGATTTGGAAGACACGAAAGAAGAACAGGATAAAATTGATGAATACCGTAGGGCTGCTAAGATAATCACAGATTATGTATCAGAAACTGGATTTGAAATTCCATGCAGCAAGAGTGCTATCGAGGTTGCTATACGAGAATTTCAGGAAAAATTCGCACCAGAGAAATTGGCAGCCATTGAGGATGAAAATCTCTTAACATCTTTATTTTATACAGTCGGAGATAATACAGAAGCGCTTTGCTGTTGGTTGGAACATAATGTAGACTGCCGAGAATATTTTGGAAGCATAGCGGGTGGATCTGCATACAAATTTGGTTTGTTTCAGAAAAAGGATACTGGCGAGTGGATGACGGGAAGCCCGCAGAAACCAGAAGTATTATCAGAAGAACAGGCACTTGAAGTTGGAAAGACCATAAGAGATGCACTTATTAAAGGTGTAGATATTATAAATAATGCTACTTTGGATAGTCTGTCTGACTTTGAAAAGCTCGATGATGATTTGAAACTGGGGATAGGTGAGCAGTATTATAATCTGGCATGGTTTCATAAATATTTTTCACTTATCTGTCCAGGAAAATTAAGTGGTTTCCATTCAAATGACTGGCAGACACATGTCCTTAGATGCTTAAGAATTAATCCGAGCGAAAAATATTATGCCCGAAGTGCACAGCTTGCAAAGATTGAGAATTATGCCGGAATGTATTATAGAGAATTTTTTGCTGTTGTATTTGAGGAATTTGGTGGCATAAAACATTTTGTAAGAATCGGTACTAAAGATGATGAAAAAAATTATGCTGCGGAATGGCAGCAGAAATCTGTGGTCGGAATTGGATGGAGAGCAATTGGATCACTTGGGGATTATGTTGCGGGTGATGGAATAGACAAAGATGCCATTACAGAAAAGATGATGGAAGAATATTTCCATGATGATAAAAAGACAGCATCCAGAAAGGCCGGAGAACTGGCAAGATTTTATAAAACAAATTCGGATACTGTTTTTGTTGCCATGAATGGTGAAAAGCTGATAGCGTTTGTTGATGAAATTGGAGAATATTTCTATGATCCATCAACGGCTATGGCGCATATGAAAGTTGGAAAGTGGCATAAAAAATTTGCAGACGGTGATACCCTTCCAGATAAATCAGAAGGAAAACTTACATCCTGTTATCAGCTTACCAATAACGAGAACCTGATGTTCTTATATGAAAAATATTATTATGGGGAAGAATCTGAATCAGAAGAATTGAATGATTCGGAAGTGGAGGAAACCTATATGCCATTAGTATTTAACACAGAAATAGAAACAGAATACGAAAGAAACCGTATTGTTTTTGGTGCTCCGGGTACTGGAAAGAGTTATGAACTGAAAGAGGATTGTGAGGATTTACTGAAGGATGCAAAGGATAACTACGAGCGCGTTACATTCCATCCTGATTATTCATACTCACAGTTTGTCGGTACATATAAGCCGGTTATGGGAGCAGATGAAAAAATCAGATATGATTTTGTGCCGGGACCGTTCATGCGTGTTTATGTAGAAGCACTTAAGAGCGGAAGAACAGAAAATCCACAGCCACACCTTCTGCTTATTGAAGAGATAAACAGAGCAAAAGTGGCAGCAGTATTTGGTGATGTATTCCAGTTGCTCGACAGAGATGATGACGGAGTCAGTGAATATGAAATTCAGGCATCAGAGGATATAAGAAAATATCTTGCAAAACAACTGGGTGGAACTCCTGACAATTATCAGAAGATCCGAATTCCTAATAATATGTTTATCTGGTCTACAATGAACAGTGCAGATCAGGGAGTATTTCCGATGGATACTGCTTTTAAGAGAAGATGGAACTTTGAGTATCTTGGCATCAATGAAAACGAAGAGAAAATTTCGGGCATTGGAAAAATAGAGCTTGCCGGAAGCGATGAGCCAGTGGAATGGAATATCCTCCGCAGAGCTATTAATGCAAAAATGTCATCAGATCAGTTTAAAATTAATGAAGACAAGCTGATGGGACCATTCTTCCTTTCAAAGAAGGTAATTGCTTCTGATGAGAATGGCATGATTGTAGATACAGACAAATTTGTGGCTGCATTTAAGAGCAAGGTAATTATGTATCTGTATGAGGATGCAGTTAAACAGGGCAAGCACAGATTCTTTGATGGATGTGATAACAGCAAATATTCATCTGTGTGTGATGCTTTTGATGAAATAGGAATGGGAATCTTCGGACCAAATTTCAAGGAAAACTTTTATGATAAACAAAAGGATGAGGTATAATGAAAGTTGTTTCACGGTACGTCAGGGAACAGAAGCGTTATACGAAAAATGACCTTAAAAGCAAGTTTTCCTTTGACGAAGACGGAGTAGAAAAATTTATAAAAAATCTCAAAGCCTATGGTGTCTTGAAGAGTGTAAAAAATACTGATGACCAGCTCGAAATGTCAGACCTTGTAGATGACGATGTGGAAATTACGGATGAAACGGCAGAGAGCGGTGACTGCCTGTATGTATTTACATATGTTGGAGTCATCACCTGTGGAAGTCGGGTCATAAAGGTTTATCCGAAGTATCTGCTGTCAAAGAAGAGGCTGAGGAAAGCAGTTCGAAAGAGCTTATGTTGCTGGTAGAGGATAATCAGGAATTGCGTTCCTTCCTGCGCAGTATTTTCGCTTCAACTTATCGGGTGGTAGAGGCTTCCGAGGGGATGGAGGGATGGAGCAAGGCTTT
>ERZ779671.406-NODE-406-length-22374-cov-2.502980_pt1 | contig 22374 bp, 17 predicted proteins | sample MGYA00511074_ERZ779671 | MGnify/ENA primary metagenome ERZ779671 (study PRJEB29588, sample SAMEA2158454) | human gut metagenome | biome: human gut; feature: human-associated habitat; material: faeces | place: Denmark | collected 2008/2010 ... | reverse complement strand
TCTGCTTGTTTTAATAGATACATAGTGGAATGTAAATTAAAATACATAGCAGCTAACTTAAGCTCGTGTACTTGTTTTAATAGATACATAGTGGAATGTAAATTGCGAAAATGGCTTTGAAGAGATAAAAGGTAGTGAGGTTTTAATAGATACATAGTGGAATGTAAATTAGGAACAGAAGCAGCGTTTTTCATGCTGAGTCCGGTTTTAATAGATACATAGTGGAATGTAAATATGTTGTTGTTTAAAAATACAAAATAGCATATTTCAGTTTTAATAGATACATAGTGGAATGTAAATCATAGTCTAAGCCTTGCATAAAGTATAGCTCAAATGCGTTTTAATAGATACATAGTGGAATGTAAATCTAGCCAATATCGGTTAGTGGTTTTTGCTTTATTCGTTTTAATAGATACATAGTGGAATGTAAATGTAGTAATACTGTCTTGCCTCTCTTTTGCAGTTCGGTTTTAATAGATACATAGTGGAATGTAAATACTCTTCTATGCTCTCTTGACTGTAAAAGTTGCTTTGTTTTAATAGATACATAGTGGAATGTAAATCTTAATAACACAAGTTATAAATGCAGATGTCCACGTTTTAATAGATACATAGTGGAATGTAAATAAATGCAATATTATCCCTTACAGGACGAGAGCAAGCCGTTTTAATAGATACATAGTGGAATGTAAATTGATTTATGTATATAACAATACTTTTAAAGGCACTGTTTTAATAGATACATAGTGGAATGTAAATAACTCTCCACAGTGTTATAGGAATACCTTTTATAAAGTTTTAATAGATACATAGTGGAATGTAAATAATAGTGATGATTATATAAGCTATAATTCAGATAGGTTTTAATAGATACATAGTGGAATGTAAATGTCAGTGATTGTGATTGTGTAATGCGCACCGCAGGTTTTAATAGATACATAGTGGAATATAAATTTTTCTGATAATGAATTAAAGATATATACCCATGAATTAATCTCTTTTGATTGTAAAAAGAGTATAAAATCCCTATGTCAAGTTTTTGGGTAGTTATCTAGCTGTCGAGGTTAATTAATAGTTCCTATGAATCATTGAGATTGCATCAAAATAAAAAAATAAAACGCATAAAGAATATATAAAGAAATCACAACTAATCTTGCAATAAACAGTATATACTGATAGAATACAAGATGTTGCACGTTTTGCAGCTTATACAATAAGATATAGTTCCAGATGATTATATAATTAAAAAGGGAAAAAGTATATGCGTATAAATAGATTAAAGAAAGTGATAAAAGTATTCTTAATAATACTTGCTATACTACTTATTATTGTGATTGCCATAGTTGGTTGTGCGCTTATTACATATCATAAACAGCCAGTATTGACGGAAGAGGACAAAGAAGAGCTGTCTGTTGATAATATATGGAAGACAAGAACAGAGCCGGAAATGGCGGAAGTTATAGAAGATAATGGAGATGCACTGCTTGAGCGTATTAAGCTGATAAGCAACGCTAGGGATGAGATTATATTATCAACCTTTGATTTCAGGGCAGATGATAGTGGAAAGCTTATTCTTGGTGCGCTTCTAGATGCTTCAGAACGTGGAGTATCGGTAAATGTAATAGTTGATGGAGTATCTGGATTTCTCCGTATGAATGGTAATCCTTATTTTGAAGCGTTGGCAGCTGGAGAAGGAACAAGCATTAAGATATATAATAAGGTCAATCCGTTTGCACCATGGAAATCTATGGGAAGACTTCATGATAAGTATCTTATAGCTGATAGAAGCAGTTATATAATAGGTGGAAGAAACACATTTTCATATTTTTTAGGAAGCAGCTCGCCATATAAGAATTATGACAGAGATGCGTTGGTGTATTGCGAGAATCCAGATGAGAATAGTTCTGTTAACGATATTCTCTCGTATTTTGGGAAAGTATGGAATTATAAAGAAAGTAAGGCTTTTATCAATGGGGTAAATGCGCTTACGGATACAGACACATATTTTACAATATCAGAGAAAAATGAATATAATTATTGTGTAGAGAATACATATTCACATAATAATTCGGTGGACAGTTCCAGAATCACAGATAAGAAAAACAAGCTGGCAGCTAAGAAGAAAGTGGCAGCAGCCAGGGAAGAACTTCATTCATTATATGCAGACTATTGTGAAGACAATACAGATAATGGTATTTATAAAGGTCTTGGGAAAAGTGTTTATAAGGATATGTTTAAAGATGCTTATGAAGTGAATAATGTAGCACTTTTGAGTAATCCCATAGAATATTCATCAAAGAAACCATATGTATGGTATCAGCTTGTTGAACTTATGAAGAAGGCTGAAAGCAGAGTTAAGCTGCATACACCTTATATTATATGCAACGATTATATGTATGAAGGGCTAAAGTCGGTTTGTGACACAGTGGGTGATGTATCACTTATGACGAATTCAGTTGCTAACAATGGCAATCCATTTGGTTCTGCAGATTATTATGTTAATAAGAACAGGATACTTGGTACAGGGATTGATGTATGGGAATATGAAGGCGGTTATTCATACCATGGTAAGTCAGTACTGATTGATGATAACATATCAGTTATAGGCTCATTTAACATAGATATGAGAAGTGCTTATCTGGATACAGAGCTTATGCTTGTGATAGATAGCAAGGATATTAACAGAGAGTTGAATCAGTCAATGGAGGGCTATGAAAGGGTAGCAAGAAAGGCTGATAAAGATGGAAGCTATGATAATCCATATAACGTAAAGCCGGTAGAGTTATCATCATATAGAGAACGTCAGATGAAGCTCATAAAGAATTTTGCTTTGTGGGCAAGATATCTATTTTAGCATATATTAAAGCATTTACACCTTTAAAACAATTTAGCAGAAATCCAGTTAGCTTTAGCTGAGTGGATGAATGCGTCAGTCATAGACAGATTGTTCTAAAACAATCGTCCGTTACCGATAAATCAAATAAAGGAGATTTGTCATGGGCGAATGGAAATCAAAAAATCATAGTAAATACTTATTACAGAACTATGAAAAGCTATACCACTTATCATATCTGGAAGAAATATAATACTTATCTTTCTAAATGCTTTTGGAAAGAACATACCTTTTGGATGGATTGATATTTTGTATGTTCAGTTGGAAATGTCAGTGAAAAAATTCTAAAGGAATATATCGAAAACCAAGGGTAAATGTAAAATTATGGTCGACTATTATGTGGCAATACCTTATAATATAAGTATATTAAGAAAGGCGGTATGCTTATGGATAAATTATATTGGCATACCTACAGCAGCATTACAGGATTGGGAGCACGAAAGACGTACTCCCCCACCATATATCATTGGTATGATGGAACGGATTTTAGAACTGGAAAAAGAACTTTCAGAGAAAGGATAAGCTATGGTTCAGAAAGCATATAAATTCCGATTATATCCAAACAAAGAACAAAGAGAATATTTTGCCAGGACTTTCGGTTGTGTGCGTTTTGTATATAATCGCATGCTTGCTGAAAAGATAGCCTGTTACGAGGAAACAGGTAAATCTTTGTCTGTTACTCCTGCAAAGTATAAATCGGAATTTCCATGGCTGAAAGAAGTGGATTCATTAGCACTTGCCAATGCACAGATGAATTTACAGAGTGCATATCGCAATTTTTTTCGTGATAAATCAGTGGGTTTTCCTAAATACAAGAGCAAAAAGAACAACCACAAAGCCTATACAACAAACAATCAGAAAGGTTCAGTTGCGATTGTTGGGAAATGCATAAAGTTACCTAAGATTGGATATGTAAGGATAAAACAGCATCGTAGTTTTGTTGGAACAATCAAAAGCGTTACGATTTCTCAAGTACCCAGTGGAAAGTATTATGTGTCAATACTTGTAGAAACAGAGCATATCGAACTTCCACATACTGATAATAAGGTTGGACTGGATTTAGGAATTAAAGATTTATGTACCGCATCAAATGGAGATAAGTTTGAAAATCCTAAGACATTAAAGAAATACGAAAAACAGTTGGTAAAATTACAACGTCAGCTTGCACATAAGGAAAAAGGCAGTGCCAATTTCCATAAAATGAAACGAAAGATAGCAGGATGCCATGAAAGAATTACAAATATCAGAAAAGATAAACTGCATAGAATCTCACATAAACTAATCAACGATAACCAAGTGATAGTAAGTGAAAATCTGGCAATATCCAATATGATAAAAAATCACAACCTTGCAAAATCAATAGCAGACTGTTCATGGTATGAACTAACACGACAATTGGAATACAAGGCTGAATGGAACAATCGTCAGTATATAAAGGTCGATACATTCTATGCGAGCAGTCAGTTGTGTGGGTGCTGTGGATATAAGAATACAGATGTAAAAAATCTTGCAATAAGAATATGGTCGTGTCCTGTATGTGGGACAAAACATGATAGAGACCTCAATGCAAGTCAGAATATATTAGCAGAGGGACTCAGACTACTCTCTGCATAACAAAATACAACTAGGGATGGTTCAGCCCGAAGTTACGCTTGTGGAGTTAGTAGGTTACGAGGACGTTGAAGCAAGAAGCCAGTAAGCTTTAGCTTAGTGGTAGTTCACTAGTAGTATATGGAGGAGTTAGATATATGGCTTCAGGCAGAAGTAAAAGTACAGGCAAGAAGACCAGCAGTACCAAAAGAAAGACGACGTCTAACAGCAAATCAGGTAAAACTTCATATTCAGGAAATAGCAATACAACTAAGAAAAGCTCTAATTACAAAGGAAATGGCACGAAAAGCCCTAATGCAAGGGGTTCTGGTTCCCAAAGCTCACCTTCAAGGAATACAGGAAGCAATTCATCGCAGATGAATAACCAGCTAAGGGATGAGATAGTTTTTTTAATAGCTTTAGCGTGTGCAATTATCCTCCTGCTCAGTAATTTTAATATGGCAGGAATTGTTGGGCGTTCAATTAAATGGTTTATGTTTGGATTATTTGGAATTGCTGCTTATATAGTTCCGGTGATTATAGCTGTAAGTATTATGTTTATGCTTGCCAATAAAGATATTATCGGAGTTATGAAGATTAAAGCAGCTATGGCATATGTATTGTCGGTTATTGCGGCAGCTTTGTGGCAGAGAGTTACTAATGTGCCGGATATAAAAGAGCCGGTTGGTACATATTTTACATATTGTTCAGAGTATAAGACTGGAGGCGGCCTGTTTGGAGGAATATTATGTAAGATGTTAAATCCACTGGGTATGGCAGGTTCTTTAGTTATACTTATAATTCTTGCTATTATCTGTATAATCGTTATTACAGAGAAATCATTTATCAAAGGTATCCGTAATGGCGGAGAGAGGATAGTAAGTGAGGCAAGAAAAGATTATTCAGAATATAAGGAACATTCCAATCGTGTAAGAATGTTACAGGAAGAAGCAAGAGAAGAAGCCCCTGCTAAATCACGTATGAATAATGTTGTCAGGGGTGTTACTAATGACCTTACAATATATGACGATAACAGGAATGAAGGTTCAGATATAGATATAACAGAGATAGAGGCTGTGGATAATGAAGATGATATGTATAGTGATGATATATACGATCCGCTGATTACACCTATGCCTCGTATAAGCAGAGAACCAGTATGGGAGCTGCATGTGGATAGTGCGTCAGAGGAAAATATAAGCACACATCAGGACAATGCTGAGGACAATATCATCAAGAATGCTGCTGACGGCTCAGATGATATGTATAAATCAGAAGATAATGGTTTAGGTGAAATTATACAAAGCACAGCGAATACAGATATAGAAGATAAAGCAAATTCAGGTACAGAAAATATAGTCAATTCATATGCAGAAAATACAGCTGATTCATCGGCTGAAAGTTCTAAGCAGTATAAGTTCCCGCCAGTCAGCCTGCTTAACCGCAATACTAATTCGAAAGCTTCTAATCTTGAGCGTGAGAACAGGGATACAGCAATCACATTAAAGCAGACATTGCAGAACTTTGGTGTTAAGGTCGATATTACAGATATAAGCTGCGGACCATCAGTAACAAGATACGAATTAAAGCCTGAGCTTGGTGTTAAGGTAAGCAGGATAGTATCTTTAGCAGATGATATTAAGTTAAGCCTTGCGGCAGCAGATATAAGAATAGAAGCACCTATTCCAGGCAAATCAGCCATAGGAATAGAAGTTCCTAATAAAGAGGCAGGCAGTGTATTCTTAAGAGAGCTAATAGAAACTGATACATTTAAGAATACTTCGTCAAAGATTGCATTTGCAGCAGGTAAGGATATAGCAGGAAAGACCATTGTTGCAGATATAGCAAGAATGCCTCACCTTCTTATTGCAGGAGCTACTGGTTCAGGTAAATCAGTATGTATTAACACAATTATAATGAGTATTTTATATAAGGCACGCCCTGATGAAGTAAAGCTTATTATGGTTGACCCTAAGGTTGTTGAGTTAAGCATATATAATGGAATACCACATTTGCTGCTTCCGGTTGTGACAGAGCCTAAGAAGGCGGCAGGTGCTCTTAACTGGGCAGTCAATGAGATGAATACAAGATATAAGAAGTTTGCAGGTGTTGGTGCACGTAATCTTAAGGGCTATAATGACATAGCTGCAAAGATGGAATTCAAAGAAGGAGAAATTCCTGTTGAAAAGCTGCCAGAGATAGTTATAATTATTGATGAGCTTGCAGATCTTATGATGGTAGCACCAGGAGAGGTCGAAGATGCAATATGCAGGCTTGCACAGCTTGCAAGCGGCAGGTATCCACATGGTTATAGCAACACAGCGTCCATCGGTTAATGTAATAACTGGACTTATTAAGGCAAATGTACCGTCAAGAATAGCATTTTCCGTGTCATCGGGTGTTGACTCAAGAACTATACTTGATATGAATGGTGCAGAAAAGCTGTTAGGTAAAGGCGATATGTTATACTTCCCATCTAATATACCTAAGCCAATCAGGGTTCAGGGAGCATTTGTGTCAGATGAAGAAGTGTCAAAGGTTGTGCAGTTCCTTAAAGATAATATGTCAGGCGAGGTTAATTACGATGAGAGCATAACTGAGACTGCCATAGCTTCAAAAGCCGGTGGACAGGCAGCAGAACAGCAGGATGACAGAGATTCATTATTTGCAGATGCAGGACGTTTTGTTATTGAGAAAGAGAGAGGTTCAATTGGAATGTTACAAAGACAGTTTAAGATTGGCTTCAACAGGGCAGGACGAATAATGGACCAGTTAGCAGATGCCGGTGTTGTAGGACCAGAGATTGGCACTAAGCCAAGGAAGGTGCTTATGACAGCAGAGGAATTTGAAGAATTTATTAAAAATATATAATGAATATATGTACAAAATAGATTATATATGATATATGTAGTAGCATAAGTATCATAGTCAGGGCATTAGTCCTGTCATTATAATTACGCTGCGGGAAAGGATGAAATTATGGAAATTAAGAGCGATATTCAGATAGCACAGGAAGCACATTTAGAGAATATTAAAGATGTTGCGGCAAAGGTTGGAGTAACAGAAGACGAACTTGAAATGTATGGAAAGTATAAGGCTAAGTTATCAGATGAGCTTATCCACAGAGTAGAGAATAACGAAGATGGAAAGCTTGTTCTTATTACAGCTATCAATCCAACTCCGGCAGGTGAGGGAAAGACTACAATAAGTCTTGGACTCACAGAAGCACTTAACCAGAAAGGAATAAGTGCAATTGCTGCATTAAGAGAACCATCATTAGGACCTTGCTTTGGCATAAAGGGAGGAGCTGCCGGCGGCGGATACGCACAGGCTGTTCCTATGGAAGATCTTAATTTGCATTTTACTGGTGATTTCCACGCGATAACATCAGCTAACAACCTTCTTGCAGCAATGCTTGATAATCATATACATCAGGGTAATGCTCTTGGAATAGATACTAAGAGGATTGTATGGAAGAGATGTATGGATATGAATGATAGAACTCTTAGGAATATCGTAATCGGACTTGGTGACAAGCCTAATGGTGTTACAAGAGAAGATCATTTTATAATTACAGTAGCATCAGAAATAATGGCTGTTTTATGTCTTGCAAAGGATATGAAAGATTTAAAGGAAAGAATTGACAAGATAATTGTTGCATATAATTATGCAGGAGATCCTGTTACAGCCAAGGATTTAAAGGCAACAGGAGCTATGGCAGCTTTATTAAAAGATGCAATAAAGCCTAATATGATTCAGACACTAGAGAATACACCTGTGCTTGTACACGGTGGACCATTTGCCAATATTGCACACGGATGTAATTCTGTAAGAGCAACAAAGCTTGCTTTAAAGCTGGCAGATATTGCTGTTACTGAGGCTGGTTTCGGTGCAGATCTTGGAGCTGAGAAGTTCTTTGATATTAAGTGCAGAAAGGCTGGACTTAAGCCTGATGCAGTTGTTATTGTAGCTACTGTTAAGGCATTAAAATACAATGGTGGAGTTCCTAAGCAGGAATTATCAAAGCCAGATATGGAAGCTTTAAAGAATGGTATAGTAAACCTTGATAAACATATTGAGAATATTCACAAGTATGGTGTACCTGTAGTTGTTACACTCAACTCATTTGTGACAGATACAGAGGAAGAATATGAATTCATAAAGAAGCACTGTGAAGAATTAGGCTGTGAATTTGCATTATCTAATGTATGGGCAGACGGCGGAGCAGGCGGAATAGAACTTGCAGATAAGGTGCTTGCTTCATTTGATAAGAAGAGCGATTTTAAGCCTTTATATGAAGATGAACTTCCATTAGAGGATAAGATTATGACAATAGCTAAAGAAATATATGGAGCAGATGGTGTTACATATGATTCTAAGGCTAAGAAGGAACTTGACCATATTACACAGATGGGCTTTGGAAATCTTCCTGTATGTATGGCTAAGACACAGTATTCTTTGTCTGATGATGCATCTAAGTTAGGAAGACCAGAAGGTTTTACAATTAATATTAGAGAAGTGTATGTTGATGCTGGTGCAGGCTTTGTTGTAGCACTTACAGGAAAAGTTCTTACTATGCCAGGACTTCCTAAAGTGCCAGCGGCAGAAGGCATTGATTATGATGAAGAGAATGAGAAGATAACAGGATTATTCTAGGTGTCTTGAAAAGAAAGGAGCAGTTATGCAGTTAAAAGATATTTTGGATATATGCAGAGCTAATGAAGTAGAACATTTTGAATATACAGTTGTTAATGGTGATATTAATACAACTGTTACAGGTATTGCTTCTGACTCAAGAAAAGTAACAGACGGAGGTATCTTTGTCTGCATAGTTGGTTCGGTAAGCGATGGACATAAATATATAGAGCAGGTTAAGGATAAGGCGGCTGTAATAGTTGTACAGAAGGGATCACAGTATAATACAGAGAAGATACCGGCAGCAGTTATAGAATGTGATAATACAAGACTTGCCCTTGCACTTATGTCAGCAGCATTTTACGGCAATCCTGATAAGAAGTTGTTTACAATTGGAATTACAGGAACTAAGGGTAAGACAACTACAACTTATATGATAAAGAATGTTCTTTGTGCGTGTGGAATAAAGACAGGTCTTATCGGAACTATCGAGACAGTTATAGGAGATGAGGCTGTTCCGTCCTGCAATACAACACCTGAGTCAATACAGATTCATAAAACCTTCAGGAAAATGGTTGATGAGGGATGTAAGGCAGTAGTTATGGAGGTATCCTCACAGGGCTTAAAGCTTGACAGAACTGCAGGTATTGTATTTGACATCGGAGTATTTACTAATCTTGAGCCTGATCATATCGGTCCTAATGAGCACGCTTCATTTGAGGAGTACCTTGAATGTAAGGCTAAGCTTTTTAAGCAGTGCAAGACAGGAATAGTCAATGCAGATGATAAACATACAGCTGATATATTAAGAGACTCTGTATGCAGTGTTGAGAAGTATGGCATATCAGAAGATGCAGACATAAAGGCAAGTGATATCAAGTTGTTCCATGAGAGAGGAAAGATAGGTCTTACTTATAAGTGTAGTGGTCTTGTCAATATGGATGTGGAACTTTCACTTCCGGGAATGTTCTCAGTATATAATTCATTGTGTGCAATAGCTGTTACAAGACATTTTAATGTAGATAATGCTATTGTTGAAAATGTATTGAAAGATGTAAAGGTTAAAGGAAGAATAGAGCTTGTTCCAGTATCTGATAAGTTTACTCTTATGATTGATTATGCTCATAATGCGATGTCCTTAGAGAGTATTTTAAAGACACTTAAAGAGTACAATCCACATAGACTTGTATGCCTGTTTGGCTGTGGTGGCAACCGCTCTAAAGAGAGAAGATTTGAGATGGGTGAAGTGTCTGGAAGATTAGCAGACCTTACGATTATAACATCTGATAATCCAAGATTTGAAGAGCCTCTTGCTATTATGGAAGATATTAAGACTGGAATTAACAGGACTACAGGTAAGCATATTGATATTGCAGACAGAAAAGAAGCTATTAAATATGCTATTGAGAATGGTGAACCTGGAGATATTATCGTGCTTGCAGGTAAGGGACACGAAGATTATCAGGAGATAAAAGGCGTTAAATATCCTATGGACGAACGTGTTCTTATATCAGAAGTTCTTGAAGAATTAAAGGAGAAAAATGTACGCTGATATAATAATAGATATTTCACACGAACAGCTTGATAAGACATTCCAATATGCTGTGCCTGATGATATGGATGGTAGTGTTGATATCGGAACATCTGTAAGAGTGCCTTTTGGAAAAGGTAACAGAATTATAACAGGATATGTAATTGGTTTAACTGATAAGCCATCATATCCTGTTGATAAGATAAAGAGCATTGACAGTGTTGTTACAGGAAAAGTAAATGTCGCTAAAAGTATGATAAAGCTTGCAGCGTGGCTGAAACGGCATTATGGCTGTACTATGAATCAGGCATTAAAGACGGTTATTCCTGTTAAGGACGAGGTCGGACATAAGCAGAAAAAGTCTGTCTGCCTTTTGGTTGATACTAAAAAGGCACAAGAACTTATAAGCATATATGAGAAAAAAGCGAAAGCTAAGTACAGGCTTATGTGTGCACTTATTGATGAACCTGTTATTGATATGGAGATAGTAAAAGACAAGCTTAATATTTCGCCAGCAACAGTAAAGGCACTTGAAGCAGACGGAATTATAAATGTCAAGGTTGAAAGTTACTATAGAAATCCTGTGTCTGATAAGCACATTTTTAATAAAAAGGTTGTGCTTAACGAGGAACAGCAAAGAGCCGTTGATACAATAGTGGAGGATTATGATAATAGAGCGTTCAATACATATCTTATACGAGGAGTAACCGGAAGCGGAAAGACAGAAGTGTATCTTGATGTTATTGAACATACTATTAATTCCGGACGGCAGGTTATAATGCTTATACCTGAGATAGCACTTACATTTCAGACTGTTCAGAGATTTTATCACAGATTTGGGGATAAAGTGTCTATTATTAATTCAAGAATGTCAAAAGGTGAGAGATATGACCAGTTCGTAAGAGCACTTAAAGGTGAAATAAGTATTATGATAGGTCCAAGATCGGCATTGTTTACACAGTTTCCTAATCTTGGACTTATTGTTATAGATGAGGAACACGAGGGTGCGTATATATCAGAGCAAGTCCCAAGATATCACGCCAAAGACCTTGCAATACATATTGCAAAGGAGGCGGGAGCTTCTGTTATACTAGGCTCTGCAACACCATCAATTGACAGCTATTACAGGGCAGAAGCAGGCGAGTATAAGCTTATAGAGCTTAATAACAGGGCAGGAGAGGCAAGCCTGCCACAGGTATATATAGCTGATATGAGACAGGAGTTAAAGACAGGTAACAGGACAATATTTTCAAGAAAGCTGTATGAGCTTATCAGTGACAGGCTTAATAAACACGAACAGATAATGCTGTTTCTTAATAAAAGGGGAACTGCCGGATTTGTTTCGTGCAGGTCGTGCGGCTATGTTATGAAATGTCCGCATTGTGATGTATCTATGACACTTCACAGGAATGGAAAGCTTGTATGTCATTATTGTGGATACGAGACTCCTAATGTATCGTTATGCCCTGAATGTGGTTCTAAGTATATTCTTGGCTTTAAGGCAGGAACAGAGGCTGTAGAGGATGCAGTTAATAAGATGTTTCCTGCGGCAAGGGTATTAAGAATGGATATGGATACAACCAAAGGCAAAGGCGGACACGAGAATATATTAAGTGCATTTGCGACAGAACAGGCAGATATACTTATAGGCACGCAGATGATAGTAAAGGGACACGATTTCCCAAAGGTTACTCTTGTCGGAGTCGTAGCGGCAGATATATCCTTGTATGCAAGTGATTATAAGGCTGTTGAGCGTACATTCCAGCTTATAACACAGGCGGCAGGAAGAGCTGGACGAGGAGAAAGAAAGGGTGAAGTTGTAATACAGACATATTCACCTGATAATTATGGCTTGTTATGTGCGGCGGAGCAGAATTATAAGAGTTTTTATGAGCAGGAAATGTCTTACAGGAAGCTGCTTTCATATCCACCTGTTAATAATATGGTAAAGATTAACATAAGCAGTATTAATGAGAAGCTGTTATCAGAGCGTGCAGGAAATATTAAAGCTTTGATACAGCAGTATATTCAGGATAACAATACTGTTAAAGATGACAAGATTATAGTACTTGGTCCATCAAATGCTTCTATATACAAGATTAAAGATATATACACGAAGCAGATATATTTAAGAAGTTCAAGCTTTAAAGCACTTGAACTAATTATGGATATGCTGGATAATAATATTAATGGAAGTTCAGATTACAAGAATATTAACATTGCATATGATGTTAATTAAACATACGCATATGTTATTTGATTATGGAGGAAGTTATGGCAATCAGAAATATAAGAACATTAGGTGATGAGATATTAAGAAAAGAAGCAAAAGAAATAACTGAGATGACACCTAGAATACAGGAACTTATTGATGATATGTTTGAAACAATGTATGAGGCTAATGGAGTTGGACTTGCAGCTCCACAGGTAGGAATAAGAAAGAGATTAGTAGTAATTGACTGTGGTGATGATCCAATAGTGCTTATTAACCCTGTAGTTCTTGAGACAAGTGGTTCACAGACAGGACAGGAGGGCTGTCTTAGTGTTCCGGGTAAGGTTGGTATCGTGACAAGACCATCTTATGCCAAGGTTAAGGCACTTAATGAAGATATGGAAGAGATTATCGTTGAGGGTGAAGAACTTCTTGCAAGATGTCTTTTACACGAGATTGATCATCTTGACGGAGTAATGTATGTTGATAAGGCAGAAGGTCCACTTATGGAAACTGAAACGGAGGAAGATTAATATTGAAGGTTGTATTTATGGGAACTCCTGACTTTGCAGTTGGGACATTAAAGGAACTTATTGATAACCAGTATGATGTAGTGGCTGGGGGGGGGTGGCTGTTGTGACACAGCCGGACAAGCCAAAGGGAAGAAGCAAGGAGCTTGTATTTTCACCTGTTAAGGAAGAAGCTGTTAAGAATAATATACAGGTTCTTCAGCCAGAAAGAGCAAGAGATGAAGCATTTGTTGAAGAATTAAGAAAATATAATGCAGATGTGTTTGTTGTTGTTGCATTTGGACAGCTATTGCCTAAGAGTATTATTGATATGCCACGTCTTGGATGTATTAATGTACACGCTTCACTGCTTCCTAAGTACAGGGGAGCCTCTCCAATCCAGTGGGCAGTAATAGACGGATGTGAGTATTCCGGTGTTACGACTATGAAGATGGATGAGGGGCTTGATACAGGAGATATTCTTTTGGTAGATAAGGTTAAACTTGATAAGAAAGAGACAGGCGGAAGCCTTTTTGACAGATTAAGCATAGTTGGTGCTAAGCTTCTTATTAAGACACTTGAAGGACTTGAGACTGGAAGCATTATACCAGAAAAGCAGAACGAAGCTGAAAGCTCATATGTCAAAATGCTTAAAAAGTCAATGGGAGAGCTTGATTTTACTAAGAGTGCCAGACAGATTGAGTGCCTTATAAGAGGACTTAATCCCTGGCCAAGTGCATTTACACATCTTAATGGCAAAATGTTAAAAATATGGGATGCAGATGTTGTGAATGACAGTGATGATATTATAAATAACAATAATGTTTCAAAGGAATGTGAAGCTGGAACAGTATGTTATGTAGATAAGAAGACATTTATTATAAAATGCGGAAAAGATTATCTTAAGGTTAATGAACTTCAGCTTGAGGGTAAGAAGAGAATGTCAACAGATGCCTTTCTTCTTGGAAGCCACGTTGAAGAAGGGACTGCATTAGGGTAATTAGTTATATTATAATGGAGAATAATCTGTATGGAAGTTAATTTAAGAGCGGTTGTACTCGATATTTTGGAAGAAATAGAGAGTAACAATGAATTTTCACATATAATAATCAACAATGCACTTTTAAAGTACCAGTATCTTGATAAGAGTAAAAGATCATTTATCAATAAGCTGTCTTTAGGCATTATAGAGAGCCAGATAGAATTAGATTATATTATTAACAAGTATTCAAAGACACCAGTTAAGAAGATGAAGCCTGTTATAAGAAGAATTGTAAGAATGGGTGTATATCAGATAATATATATGGATAATGTGCCTGATAGTGCAGCTTGTAATGAGGCTGTCAAGCTTGCTGTAAAGAGGGGATTTGCGGGGCTTAAGGGTTTTGTTAATGGTGTGTTAAGAAATATATCACGCAATAAAGACAATATTGAATATCCAGATTATAATAAAAGTCCATATGAATATCTGTCTGTTAAGTATTCTATGCCAATGTGGATAATTGAGCTGTGGTCAGGGCAGATGTCAATAGATACTGTTAAATCCGTGCTTGAGGGTATGAAGTGTGAGAAGAAGACATATATAAGATGTAATACATCAAAGGCTTCCAGGGAACAGATTAAAGAACTTCTTCAGCGTGAGAATGTGACAGTAAAAGAAGTAGAGAATATACCATATGCGTATGAGATATCCGATTATGATTATATCGCAGGGCTTAAAAGCTTTCAGGATGGTATGTATCAGATTCAGGATATCAGCTCAATGCTTGCAGGTGAATACACAGCACCAAAAGCGGGAGATACAATAGTTGACGTATGCGGTGCACCGGGCGGAAAGTCAATTAATGCCGCACTTAAGATGTCAGAACAGGGGGATTGCGGCAGGGTAATCGCCAGAGATTTGTCAGATTACAAGGTTGCACTTATTGATGAGAATATTAAGAGGCTTAATATCACTAATATACAGACACAGGTATATGATGCACTTGATTGTGATGAAAGTCTGATTAATAAAGCTGATATTGTTATAGCTGACCTTCCTTGTTCAGGTCTTGGGATAATAGGAAGAAAGCCGGATATAAAATATAATGCTTCTCCTGAAAAATTGCAGTCACTTGTAGATCTTCAAAGAGATATTTTAAAGGTCGTATCACGCTATGTTAAGAGTGGTGGAGTGTTAATGTATAGTACTTGTACAATTAACAGGGCAGAAAATGAGGATAATGCCGACTGGATATGTAAAGAATCAGGCTTTACGAAAGACGGAGAGTATCATCAGCTGCTTCCTGCCAATAATTCAGGAATGGACGGATTCTTTGTCGCTCGTCTTATTAAGAGTTAAACAGGGGAATGTAAATATATTTAAGAAATAACAGATAAATGGAATGGAGTATGGTTATGCCGCATAAGACTGATATAAAATCATTGAATTACAATGAACTTGTACAATATGTTGAGAGTATTAATGAAAAGAAATTCAGAGCTGCCCAGTTATATTCGTGGATGCACGAGAAACTGGCAGAAAGTTATGATGAGATGACCAATATTTCCGATAAGCTTAAGAATACTTTAAAGGAAGATACCTTGTATACAAGTCTTAAGATTGTAAAAATGCAGGAGTCAAGGATAGACGGCACTAGAAAGTACCTTTTTGAGCTTTATGACGGCAATCTTATAGAAAGTGTATTTATGAAGTATCATCACGGCAATTCGGTATGTATTTCATCACAGGTGGGCTGCAAAATGGGCTGTCGTTTCTGCGCATCAACTCTTAATGGATGTGTAAGAAATCTTTCACCATCAGAAATGCTTGACCAGATATACAGAATAAGCAGGGATACTAATGAGAGAGTAAGCAATGTTGTTATAATGGGTTCTGGTGAGCCTATGGATAATTACGATAATGTTATTAAATTCATAGAACTGCTTAACAGTGAAAGAGGACTTAATATAAGCCAGAGAAATATAACAGTATCAACCTGTGGAATTGTGCCTAAGATAAAAGAACTGGCAGATCTTAAGTTACAGATAACACTTGCAATATCGCTTCACGCACCTAATGATGAGTTAAGAAAGACTATGATGCCTATTGCTAATAAATACAGCATAGCAGAGATTATGGATGCGTGCAGGTATTATCTTGATAAGACAGGACGAAGAATATCATTTGAATATAGTCTGGTTAAGGGCGTTAATGATACTAAAGAATGTGCCAATGAGCTTATAGAGCTTGTAAAAGGGCTTAACTGTCATATTAATCTGATACCGGTTAATCCGATTAAGGAAAGAGATTATGAGCAGTCAGAGAAGAATTCTATAAAGAATTTTAGGGATATGCTTGAAAGAAAAGGAATTAATGCGACTGTCAGACGTGAGATGGGGCGCGATATAGACGGTGCCTGTGGACAGTTGAGGCAGAATCATATAGATGAGAATTCTGCCATATAGAGCCAGCTGCATAAAAAGTGGCTGAAATATGTCGCATTTTTATAGCTGGTATGATAATATATATTGATATGGGATACTATTCATTAATAGTAAAACTGATACATTAAAGAATGGATGGAGAATGAAATGAACGCATTTGCAACAACAGATGTAGGAATTGAAAGAAATGTCAATCAGGACTATGTCTATGCAAAGCTTGATGATATAGGGTGTCTGCCTAATCTGTTTATTGTGGCAGACGGTATGGGAGGACATAAAGCTGGTGACACAGCGTCAAGATATACAGTTGAAACGCTTGTTGAATTATTAAAAGAGTCAGAAGGCAAAGATCCTTTAGCAACAATAGATAATAACATTAAGCTTGTCAACACACTGCTTCTTAGAAAGGCAGGCGAGTCGGAAGAATATAATGGAATGGGAACTACATTAGTGGTAGCCAGCATATTTGACAATACTTTAAGAGTAGCCAATGTGGGTGACAGCAGATTGTATGTAATCGGAGAAGATATAATCCAGATTACAAGAGACCATTCGTGGGTGGAAGAAATGGTACAGCGGGGCGAAATTGACAGAAAAGCTGCAAGAACCCATGAGAAAAAGAATGTTATCACAAGGGCAATAGGTGGCTATGACACCGTCGAAGCCGAGATGTTTTCAGTTGATCTTAAAAAGGAAGATATGATACTTATGTGTTCTGATGGATTGACTAATATGTTAGAAGACCAGGAGATATTTCATATAATAAAGAGCAGCCACGATATCAGGGAAGCCGCAGAAAGGCTTGTAAGCAGGGCCAATGATAATGGTGGCAGAGATAACATATCAGTGATTTTAATTGAACCATAGGCAGAGAGGTAATTTAATGATGTTAAGAGAAGGAATGTTTTTAGCTGACAGATATGAGATAATTGAACAGATTGGTACAGGCGGAATGGCAGATGTATACAAAGCCAAATGCCACAAGCTTAACAGATATGTTGCAATTAAAGTTATGAAGTCAGAATTTAGCCAGGATAAGACATTTGTAAGCAAATTCTGGGCTGAGGCCCAGTCAGCTGCCGGACTTACTAATCCTAATGTTGTAAATGTGTATGATGTCGGTGTTGAGAATGGCATATATTACATAGTTATGGAACTTGTTGAGGGAGTTACCCTTAAGAAGTATATTGAAAAGAGAGGCAAACTTCCATATAAAGAGGCTGTAAGCATTGCTATACAGGTAGCTAATGGTATGGATGCAGCTCATAAACATAATATTGTCCATAGGGATATTAAGCCACAGAATATAATTATATCTAAAGAGGGCAAGGTTAAGGTTACTGATTTCGGTATTGCCAAGGTAGCTTCAACAGCAACAATTAATACATCAGCTTCTATGGGGTCTGTACATTATATATCACCAGAACAGGCAAGAGGCGGCTATTCGGATGAGAGAAGTGATATATATTCACTTGGTATTACATTATTTGAGATGCTCACTGGAACAGTTCCATTTGACGGAGATACAGCAGTATCAGTAGCTGTACAGCATATTCAGGATACAATACCAGCACCATCTCAGCTTGTTGAGGGAATACCAGTAAGTGTTGATAAGATAGTTCTTAAATGTACACAGAAGAAGACAGACAGGCGTTATCAGTCTGCCTATGACCTTATAGTAGATTTAAAGAAGTCACTTGTTATGCCGGAGGACGATTTTGTAAAGCTTGCTCCTATGTATGATACATCAGTTAATGATAACTATGCACAGACTGATTCAGATGATGAGGATATAGATGAGCAGGAAGAAGATGACGGCTTATTAGGTGAGGATACATTTGCAGATATTGATGATAATATAGATGAGGAAGAAGATGATAACGATATTGATGATGAGAGTAATGATAAGTTAGAGCTTATTATGAAATGTATCGGTATAGGAATTGCAGTTATAATTCTTATTATCACAATATTTGTTGTTGTAAAGCTTATAGGAAGCGGCAAGAGTTCATCTAACAATAACAGTCAGGCTTCTAATCAGGTTACAACTGCTGTGTCTGGCAATTCAAAGGCATCAGATATGGTTACAGTACCATATGTAGTTGGAATGACTAAGGACGATGCAATAAGTGCACTTAATAAAGTTGGTCTTGGCTATAAAGCCGTGACACAGAGTTCAGATACAGTTGCAGAGAACAGTGTAATAAACCAGGGCAATGTAGGTGGTTCTAAGGTTGAGAAGAACTCACAGATTGTTCTTACAATAAGCAGTGGCAGGGAAACTAAGAATGTCACAGTTCCTAATGTAAAGGGTAAGACAGAAGAAGAAGCAAAAGAGCTTATTGAAAATGTTAATCTTGTCGTCTCTGTTGATTATGTATACAGCAGTACAGTAGAAGCCGGAAAGGTTGTTAAATACAGCCCATCTGGAACAGTAACAGAAGGTACAACAGTTACAATAGAAGTAAGCCGTGGAAAGCAGGTAACTAAAGCCACAGTTCCTAATGTAATAGGAATGACAGAAAGCCTTGCCAATCAGTCTATCGAGGCAGCCGGGCTTAAGGTATCAGTAAAATATGAGACTTCATCTAAGGCAGCATATGGTACTGTTACTTCACAGACACCTTACTCTGGTGGTGACACTGTAGAGTCTGGAACAACTATAACTATATATGTAAGCCACTATACAAGCTCAACAACTTCTACTACAGCATCAGGTTCAGGCAGCAGTAATAGTAACAGCAATAACAACAGTAACGGCAATAATAGTGGTTCTAACACATCGGGCAATAGCAGTGGAAGCAATACATCAAGTGGCAATGGCAGTTCTAATACAGGAACGGGCAATACAAGCAATTAGAGTATAGGAAGTCTTATGCAGGGAAAGATAATAAAGGGAATTGCAGGATTTTATTATGTCCATATAGAATCCTGTGGTATATATGAATGTAAGGCAAAAGGAATATTCAGGAATAAAAAGATAAAGCCGCTTGTCGGGGATAATGTTATTATAGATATAATAGATAACGATAAGATGACAGGTAATATCATACAGATACTTCCAAGAAAGAATGAGCTTATAAGACCAGCTTCTGCGAATATAGATCAGGCTATGGTAATATTTGCTGTAAAATCACCAGAACCTAATTATAATCTTTTGGACAGATTTATAATGATGATGGATTATCAGAATGTGCCTACAGTTGTAGTGTTTAACAAAATAGATCTGGCAGAAGATGACACATTAGAAGAGCTTTCTGACATATATGAAAAATGTGGCTGTAAAGTCATATTTATAAGTACTTATGATAATAAAGGAATAGACATAGTTCTTAAGACGCTTGAGAAAAAGACGACAATATTAGCTGGACCCTCGGGTGTTGGCAAGTCGTCACTTACCAATCTTATACTTCCGCAGGAAGTGAGTGCAACTGGTGATGTGAGCAGGATTGGAAGAGGAAGGCATACAACAAGACATTCGGAGATATTTAATGTGAGCGATGCTACATATATATGCGACACGCCGGGCTTTACATCTCTTAATATTCCAGAACTTGAAAAGGAACAGATAAGATTTTATTTTGAGGAATTCAGTGAATATGAAGGGCAGTGCAGATTTAATGGCTGGGGTGTTCATATTAATGAGCCTGACTGCAGGGTTAAGGAAGCGGTTGAGGCAGGATTAATAAGCAGAAGACGTTATACAAGTTATGTAGAGATATATGACGAGGTAAAGAACAAGAAGAAATATTAATTATAGATTAGCGATAATTGATTATCTATATGCCAGGGCTGGCTGTATAGGTTAAATAATATTAATTACACAGAAATGAGGAATATAATGACTATATTATCACCTTCAATATTATCAGCAGATTTTAAAAATCTTGAGAAAGATATTAAAGCAATTGATGAAGCAGGAGCAGAGTATATACATATTGATGTCATGGACGGCAGGTTTGTTCCAAGCATTTCCTATGGTATGCCTGTTATCAAATCAATAAGAAGCTGTACAAGCAGAGTATTTGATGTTCATCTTATGATCGAAGAACCAATCCGTTATATAGAAGAATTTGTAAAATGTGGTGCGGATATAATAACTGTCCACGTTGAGGCGTGCGAAGATGTTGTTGCCACAATTGAAAAGATACGGGAATGTGGTGTCAAAGCAGCTATTACACTTAATCCAGAGACACCAGTAAAGGCTATTGAGCCTTATCTTTCATTGGTGGATATGGTGCTTGTTATGAGCGTTCATCCTGGCTTTGGCGGACAGAAGTTCATACCGGAGTCATTAGAAAAGGTTAAGCAGATTAAAGCAAAACTTATAGAAAAAGGTCTTGATAACGTAGATATTGAGATAGATGGTGGAATTAATATAGAAAATCTTGTATCAGTGCTTGAAGCTGGAGCTAATGTAATAGTTGCAGGTTCGGCTGTGTTCAAGAATGATGCAGGAGCTAATGTTAAGAGATTTAAGGAGATAATGAGCACATATTAAAATTATGTCCTGTAGATAAAAAGATGGTGACGCGTTAATTCGTGCCACCATCTTTTATATAATTCTTTGTCAGAAGTTCAGAAGTTGGAACAAATCCTATATTATCTGACTTGTAGAACTTATATTATTATAAATATATAATTATTAATGTACTAATATTATTATACGTTGAAACGGAATAATATTACATCGCCGTCTTTAACAACATAGTCTTTACCTTCCATACGTACAAGACCTTTTTCCTTGGCTTTAGTATAAGAGCCACAGTCAAGTAAATCCTTATAGTTGACAACTTCTGCTTTGATAAAGCCTCTCTCGAAATCGCTGTGGATTTTACCTGCAGCACCAGGAGCTTTAGTTCCGTTAGTTATTGTCCAGGCTCTTGTCTCTGTCTCACCAGCAGTTAAGTAACTTATAAGACCTAATATTCTGTAGCTTGCAGCGATAAGCTTATCAAGACCAGAAGAACTAATTCCAAGGTCCTCTAAGAACATTTTCTTTTCATCATCATCAAGTTCTGAGATTTCCTGTTCAATCTGTGCACATATAACGAATACTTCGCAGTTATCCTTTTTAGAATATTCACGTACACTCTGTACATATTCATTGTTAGCACCATCATCGGCAAGGTCATCTTCTGATACATTAGCAGCGAATATAACAGGTTTGCTTGTAAGAAGATTGTATTCTCTCATAAATGATTCTTCGTCTTCATCTTCACATTCAAAGTTCTTGGCAAGATTACCAGCCTCAAGGAACTTAAGAAGTCTTTCGATAAGGTCACATTCTTTAGCAATGTCCTTATTATTGTAGGAAGCACGCTTCTGCTTAGCAAGACGTCTTTCAAGAACTTCCATATCAGAAAAGATTAATTCAAGGTTGATTGTCTCAATATCTCTTACAGGGTTGACAGAACCATCAACGTGAACAATATTAGAGTCCTCAAAACATCTGACAACGTGAACGATTGCATCAACTTCTCTTATATTAGCAAGGAACTGGTTACCAAGACCTTCACCTTTAGAAGCACCCTTAACAAGACCAGCTATATCAACGAATTCGATAACGGCAGGGGGG